>SDBT01001415.1_pt1 | contig 42159 bp, 38 predicted proteins | sample 2277101 | NCBI WGS metagenome assembly SDBT01 (sample SAMN10404973, study PRJNA504765) | marine sediment metagenome | isolation source: marine sediment core GS10_PC15, 103 cmbsf | place: Arctic Ocean: Southern Knipovich Ridge | collected 2010 | reverse complement strand
AGGTTCCCCAGCCCGGGTACAATAGGAAATGAGGTAATCCACCTGACAGAAGAAAGATGATATAAACCGGTATCATAGTTTAAGGGAGGCTGGATTGCATTATTAGCCAACCATATTGCGGTACACAATATAAGTAATAAAAAAACCCAATTTTTAAAAAATTTTTTTCTTATTAAATACCAGATACCCTTATAATTCCATATAAGTCCAGCTAAGCCAGTTGCAAAAACTAAAATTGCCGCACGCCAATCTACTGAAAAAACCAGATGCCAGATCTGTAGGAAAAAAATAGTAAAAGCCCAGCCTATCCAAAAGGACCTCAGGATATTCCGGGTACTTTGAATCTTAAAACCAAAAGAACGGGTCACAAATAGTCCAAAACCAGTAAAAATAATAAAAAGAAACAACCATGTAAAAATAACTAAAAATATTGGTTTTATTAGTAAATCGCTCATATATTATGGCCCTGAACCTGAATTTGTGTATTATGTCATTTTAATTTCTTTTTAAAATAATCAATGACTTTTAGTAAACCATGATCCAAACTTACTTCTGGCTGCCAACCAAGTATTTTTTTTGCTTTTGAGATATCTGGCATCCTGATTTTAGGATCATCTACTGGCAGCTCACTAAACACTATTTTAGAGCTGCTCTTTGCAATTTCTTTTATTTTTTTAGCAAGCTCTAAAACTGACATCTCTTTTGGATTACCAATATTAACAGGAAGATTATAATTTGATTTAAAAAGTTTCATTATACCTTCAATAGTATCAGAGACATAACAAAAGCTTCTGGTCTGGCTTCCATCCCCGAAAATAGTAATTTCTTTTTCTTTTAAAGACTGATTTATAAATGTAGGTACTGCCCTGCCATCATGTTCTTTCAATCTTGGGCCATAAGTATTAAAAATCCTTGCAATTCTAATATCAATACCTTTTTGTTTGTGATAAGCAATAGTTATTGCTTCAGCGAACCTTTTAGCTTCGTCGTATACTCCTCTAGGCCCTATCGGATTTACATTTCCCCAGTACTCTTCTACCTGTGGATGTATATCTGGGTCTCCATAAACTTCTGATGTGGAAGCAATAAGTACTTTAGCTCTTTTGGCTACTGCTAATCCTAATATATTGTGCGTGCCCATTGCACCTACTTTTAAGGTTTGTATGGGAAATTTTAAATATTCACTGGGACTTGCAGGAGATGCAAAATGAAAAATACAATCCACTTCATTATTAATATCAATATAATTAGTTATATTATGATTTATAAAAATGAAATCTTTTGATTTTATATGTTCTATATTCTCCAGGGACCCCGTTATAAGATTATCAAAACATATTACTTTAAATCCCTCTTCTAGAAGCCTATCGCACAAATGGCTGCCTATAAATCCAGCTCCACCAGTAATTACTGCTGTTTTTTTGTCATTCATTTTATCCTCCCATTATAATATTTTTATGATTAACAAAATATAATAATACTACATTTTAATCTTTAGAATAATAATAGTAAAATTATTTCAATGCTTTATTAAACTATTTCCATTATTTTTTTTGTTAGAACCTATTGAGGGTAAAATACCGGAATTAATGCATTTTATGGATATAACTAACGATAAAGAATATTATATAAATAGAGAAGTGGTTTATTTTTATAAATTAGAAGGGATTGAATTGAATTCCAATCCTGGAAATGAAAAATAATTGAGAAGAATCAAGCCAATAATATGAAGCAATTAAAATGATTTTATAGAAATTAAAACTGAATGAAAAAATGGATATTAATTATATTAAGATCGGTTGTTCTTATAGCATGCATAGTTTATCTTATTTATATTGTTGATTTTGGCGATCTATTTAATAATATATTAAATAGGCTTCCTGGATGGGTTCTAATTATCACTATTATCTTGTCGGTTTTTAGGCTATGGCTAAATGGAATCCGCTGGAAAATGGTAAATACAGATTTTTCAAAGCAATTGAAAAACTGGGACTATTTTCGTTATACGATGATTTCTTCAAGCTTCAATCTTGTAATGCCCGGTGCCCTGGGAGGGGATATTGTGAAAGCTATATGGGTAGGAAATGATATAAGCTCAAACAAGACCAGGAATATATTATCAGTATTTTTTGATAGAATGATGGGGATGTCGTCAGTATTATTTCTGGGTTTATTGGCTTTTATATTGAGCCCCTTTTTAAATTTCAATTTTAAAACTATTGTATTGTCTATTGCTATTATTGTAGTTATTCTATTTACTTTGCTGGTAGCTTATGTAAAAAAAGGAAGATTTGAATATATTCTTAAAAAATGGAAGCCGCATAGAAATATTTTTTCTAAAATCAGAAATATATTATTTATTTTTAACGATAGTGTAGTTTTCTATATAAAGAAACCCAGGATTTTTCTAGGAGCTTTCTTGCTAAGCTTTGTTATACATATTTCCTGGTTTACCGTAAATTATCTTATAGCTCATTTTCTTGATATAAATATATCTTTTTTTGATATTAGCATGATAAGCTGTCTGGTATGGATCATAACAGCAATCCCTATATCCATTTCAGGAATTGGTATAAGGGAGGTTTCCTATATCTCTTTATTACATAATTATGGAGTTTCTGCAGATGCTGCCATAGGTTTATCCTTGTATGTTTTTTCAATTTCAATAATAGTGGGAATTCTTGGATTGCCTTTTGTGTTTATGTCTAAAAGGAAAAAAACTTAAGATGACAATTTTATATTTGTATAATATGATGCTATTTAACATTTATGGCTAAAGGATTAAAAGGACTAATAGAATTATGGACAATATTAGTATAGTTATACCGGTATTTAATTCAGAGGAGACTATTGAGAGAGTAGTCGAAGAAATTGTTGGTGAATTGACTGGCAAGAGTATTTTTGAAATAGTGCTGATTAATGACGGAAGTAGTGATAGAAGCTATTATAAATGCAAGGCTCTTTCAGAGAAATATAAATTTCTAAAATTTATAAATCTATCAAAGAATTTTAGCCAGCATTCTGCAATTCTTGCAGGACTTAATTATGTGACTGGAGAATATATTGTTTTTATGGATGATGATCTGCAGACACCTGCCAGTGGAATAAATAAATTAGTGGATAAAATAAAAGAAGATTTTGACGTGATTTATGCAAGATACCCAGTGAAAAAACATGGGTTTTTAAGAAATATCGGGAGCAGACTTAATGATAAAATCATTAGTAGATTATTGGATAAGCCAAGAAATATGACGAGCTCAAGTTTCTTTATTATCAGAAAATATTTAGTGAAAGAATTATTGAACTATGAGGGGCCTTACCCATATTTATCGGGAATGATTTTTCGTGCCACTAAAAATATTACAAATATTGAAATACAACATAGGACAAGGACGATAGGAAGTTCTAATTATAGTTTTTTGAAGCTACTCAAGTTATGGTTTAACGGTTTTACAAATTTTTCAATAAAACCCTTAAGGATTTCATTTATTCTTGGAGCGGTATTTTCTGTTATTGGTTTTCTCTTTATCATCGGTTTAATAATCAGGAGGTTCTTAGATCCCGATATTTTTCTGGGATGGACATCCACCATAGTGGCAATACTGTTTTTCTCTGGTGTTCAGCTTATACTGGTCGGACTGGTGGGGGAATATGTAGGTAGGATATTTTTATCACAAAACAAGCAACCTCAGTATGTCATTAGGGAAGAATTTAATATCAGGGATAAGAAAAAAAGTCCTTGAAATAATTATCAAATTAGTAAAAGAGACCAGGCTTGGAAAATGGTAAAATGTGACATACCATCAAAGATAATATCGATTAATTAGAAACATCAATCCCAAATTATTGATTTTTGGCCTTCTTTTGTTTCCACATTGATTTTCAAAATAGATTTTATTTTATTTATTAAAGAATTAAGACTTTTTCTATCAGCAGCTTTCAATATGATAGTCTTTCTTGATGATTTATCTTCTAATAATTCGATATTTTGACTCTTTTTGATAGAGTATAAATTGTGTCTTATAACACCATTAATATTATTTAATTCTTTAATACCGGACACCTCTATAATCTTTCCGGCTGGAAGATAGAAAGCCAGATAACCTGCTGAGATATCAGGCATTTCTTTAATTGAAATATCTGCATGTTCTCCCAGTGCAGTATTTATAAGATATTTGTTCACATTAAATCCTGTAAATTTTGGAATAATATCTGATGATATATAAACTGCCTGACCTCTTGCACCAATCTCCAATAAGTAGATAGTATCATTTCTTTTATCCCATAAGTATTCACTAAAAGTTATACCCTGTTTTAATCCAAATTCTTTTATTATTTTTTTATCCAGCTCCAGCACCCTGTTTTTTATTTTACTTCCATTTATTGTAGGAAATAATCTACTATTGGGAATAAATTTATTCTTGACTTTAAAATGATAAGTATCACCTATTATCAAATTTCTATATTTATAATCTACAGTCAAGCTATCTACAACAAATTCCCATCCATCTATAAATTCTTCTATAAGCACAGAGCTATTTGAGGAATATTGTCTGGCTTCACCATAATACTTTTTAAGGTCCCTACCATTATATATTTTAAAGACACCTCTGCTTCCCTGATTATCTACCGGTTTGATCACAAGTGGAAAGCCTATTTGATGGCAATAAAGTTTTGCTGATTTAAGGCTATTTACTAATCTATAATCAAATACTGGTACCCCGATGTCTCTGCATTTCTCCCTCATTAGGAATTTATTTGAAAATAAATTGGCTATTTCAAAACCTATTCCGTATAGATCTAACTTCTCTGCAATATAAGCGGCTGTCCTGACAGGAAGGTCTGTTTGATCTGTAGTTACTCCATCTATATTATTTATTTTCGCTATTTCCAGTATTTTGTCTTTATCCCTGACATCCAGATAATACTTTTTATCTGCAATTTTAAACCCGGGATAATTCCCTTTTGGACTGACTACAATAGTATACAGGCCCATTTCTCTTGCTTCTTCAATTATGGGTACCTGAAAATCACCTGCTCCGAGGATTAGAATCTTTTTCATAATCAGATGATTTTACCATATTGACAGAAATTTATAAGGATTCTATAATCTCTATTTTTAGATAACTAGATTATTGGAATAATCTTTAAAAAATACTTTTCCTTAAAAAATATTAAAAAAACCTAAAAAATAAAAAATAAATTAATAAAACTAAACAATAAATAGGATAGTGAAGCTTCAAATTAAAAAAGTACTTATACTTGGTGCAAGTATGGTTCAAAAGGATCTTATTGAATCCTGTAAAAAGTTAGGTATGCAAACTCACATGTGTGGGTATGTTATTAAAAAAAATGCAAGTAAAGCTGCTGATTTTTCTATATTAATAGATATAACTAATATAGATGAAGTTTTAGATTATGTTGAGAATAATTCTATTGATATCGTCTATTCAGTAGGATCGGATATTGCTATGTTTACATCATCATATATAAGTGAAAAGAAATCACTCCCACATTTTGTTTCATCTGAAACGGTTGCTGTATGTAATAATAAATACAGGATGAGATCAATTTTTTCAAAGGTAAAAGAACTTAAAATAAAATTTCAAAAAATTGATTCATTGAATGAAAAAATAATACTGAATTTTCCTTTTATTATGAAACCGGTAGACAGCTGGGGTCAGAAGGGTGTTTTTCTTATAAACAATATCAGAGAATTTAATAGTAATTTTTATAAGTCAATAAAATTTTCTAAAGCTGTTGTTATTCTGCGATATTGTCATAAAATTTTCTAAAGCTAAATGTTTAATACTTGAAGAATATATAGAGGGTCCAGAAGTATCGGTCAATGCCTATATAGTAAATGGTGAAATAGCTTTTTCAATTATAACAGATAGGATTTCCATACCACTCGATTCTAGAGGAATAGTATTTAAACATCAAATTCCTTCAAAACTCTCATCAACTATTAAAAAAAAGATTAATAAGTTAATAAAGACTGCATTAAAAGTATTAAATATTTCAAATGGTCCTGCATATTTTCAAATCAAGACAAAAAAAGATATTCCCAAGGTCATTGAAATAACGCCAAGATTGGACGGATGCCATTTATGGAGGTTAATAAAGTATCATAACTCTATCGATTTAATGGATACTACATTCAAACATCTTCTTGGTAAAAAACCCGATTTTCCTTACTTACCAAAAGTCACAAATTCTAAATTGAAATTGGAATTTCTATTTGATTATCCGGGTACTTTTGTTGATCGAGATAAATATATTTTTTTGAAAAAATATAAATATTTAGAATGGTATTATGAGCAGAGTGAGAAAATATTACCTCTAAATGAGGTTTATGAAAAGATAGGATATTATATATCTGAGGAAATGAAAGATTAAATATGGAAAGAATTGTTATAACAGGTGGCTCAGGCTTTATTGGAAAGTCACTTATCAGGGAATTATCAAAATTTTATAAATGCATAATCATAGGTAGACAGAAATTAAATTCTTTTAAAATAGACAATGCGGTATATAAATATATAAAAACTGATTATTCAGAAGAACACCTACAAAGTGTTTTAAGAAATATAGACCATTTAATTCATTTAGCAGCAGTCCGACCACAGAAAAACTTTAATAAAATTGAATATTTTTTACCGAATATAATCATTTCTTCTAATATTTTTAATGCCTGTAGAAAATGTGGAATTAAAAATATAGTAGCCCTTTCCTCTAGAATGGTTTATTCAAAATTTAACTCTATTCCTTTTTCTGAGGACCAATTTATTTCCCCATTATCATATTATGGAATATCAAAAGCTGGAATGGAATTGATTGCCAAATATACTAATAACCGTTACAGAACATCAATAAAATGTTTACGGACTGCCATTGTCTTTGGAGCGGAAGAGCGAGCCGGATCCCTGCATATGGATTTTATTTATAAAGCAATCAGGAAAGAAACCTTACCTGTTTTTGGGAGAGGGGTAGAAAAAAAAGAATATATATATGTGAAAGATGTGGTAAGTGCAATAAGATCTGCTCTTGAACATCCGGAAATAGATGGGCTATTTAATATTGGACCGGGCAAAAATATTTCAAACTATCAAATGGCATGTTTGATCAATTCAGTTTTTGAAAATGAAGGCAATCTTACTCTTATTAAAAATAAACCTGAGGATAAGTCAGAATTTTTATTAAACATAGAGAAAGCAAAAAGGATTCTTAAATGGAAAACAGGATGGACAATAAAACAGGGTCTGAAAGATGTAAGAGAAATAATAAAATAAATATTCCATTTAATAAGCTCTCAATTGTGGGCAAAGAGCTTGATTACATGAACCAGGCAGTTTCTAACGGAAAAATAAGTGGTGATGGTATCTTTACAAAAAAATGCAGTAGATTTATAGAAGATAGATATAAAACCGGGAGATGAGGGTATAACAACGTGTCAATCCATAGGGTTCACCCCAAAACCATGATAACTATTTCCATTATTTTTTTTTTTTGTTAGTATCTTAGTTTAATAAACAGATTTTACATACCCATTAAAAGGAACTAATTTGAAACTATCAATAATAATACCAGTATATAATGAAAATAAGACAATAGTAGACATAGTAAATAAAGTATTAAGTGTTCAATTAGAAAATATGGAAAAAGAAATAATAATTGTAGATGATGGTTCGAAAGATAAAACAAGAGAAACATTAAAAAATAATATAGAACCAATAGTAAATAAAGTAATTTATCAGGAAAAAAATATGGGTAAGGGAGCCGCAATCAGGACTGGCTTCAAAAAAGCTACCGGGGATTATGTTATTATCCAGGATGCTGATCTAGAGTATGATCCGGAAGAGTATAAAATACTTTTAAAACCGGTAATTGATGGAAAAGCTGATGTAGTATATGGTTCCAGATTTGTCGGCGGCTCTTCTCACAGGGTCCATATGTACTGGCACTCTGTGGGAAACAGGATGCTTACCACTCTATCAAACATGTTTACCAACCTGAATCTAACTGATATGGAAACGTGTTATAAACTTATTAAAAAAGAAATAATTGATTCTATAGAAATTAAAGAAAACAGATTTGGGTTTGAGCCAGAAATAACCGCTAAAATTGCCCGCACAAACTGCAGGATATACGAAGTTGGTATTTCTTATTATGGCAGGAGCTATGAAGAAGGAAAAAAAATAGACTGGAAAGATGGTTTTAGAGCAATATATGTAATATTTAAATATGGTATATTTAAGAAAAAATAATTAACTCCCTCAGGGCTTTTCCCCGGAAAGATCATATAAATAAATCTCTGCATCTGGACTGTTAAAACGGACCTCGATCTTATCAAGCCTATCCTTATATTTATTAAGCGGCCATTTTTCTGATAATTTCCCGGCAAGTGTGGGCATCATGTAATAATCCAATACCTTTCCGTATTTCTCCAGTACCCCGGGCCTTTGTATTACCCAGACCCTGTTATTTCCATAGATCTCGTCCAGGTTTTCGGATGTTTCCGTGAAGTCCACTAATTCTCTGTCTGAATAAAAGTAAAACTGCCACAGGCAAAGATCCTGTACCAGAAGCTTGTCCCCGGGTTTTCGGTTTTCATGGTAATAATTCACCACGGACCTTACTTCAGTCTGATAATTAGGTTCAATAAAATAATATACCCTTAGCGGTACGGCAAAAATAAAAATAAAGATCAGTAGTAAGATTGATATGGATTTGTGGATCTTACTTAAATATTTGATTGTAAGCCATATTCCAATAGCAGAAAATAATAAAACCAGTGGAGCAAGGTACAGGACTGCCCTGTCATAAAAAGGATATACCCTTAATGCAGAACCTATTATTGCTATCAACATAATCATAAGCACAAAAAAAGACAGGTGCCCCTTTTTCTTATAAATAAGATAGACAATTCCTGCAATAAAAAAGATTATAAGCATGATTGCTATTATCTCCTTGAATACCGGGAGCACCTTAGTGATCGGGTTATCAACATTTATAAATGAAAATATGAATAACTTTTTTATATATACTGGAAGCCATAAAAAATCATCCAATGACCTGGGAGGAAATGGCATATATGTCCAGCCCCAGACATCTGCCATATAATCTACCACGGGATTTTCCCTTCTGAAATAGAAGAAATATTCAGTCAGGGCACTGGTAAGCCATATAGAACCAATTGCTAATGTTCCTATGATGCTTTTTTTATTTTTCCTTCTAATAAAATAATAAAGAGAGACAATGGCAAATGATGCAACTACAAAAATTGCAGAATATGAAAACCAGACTGCAATACCTCCAAGAAAGCCGATTAAAATGCTTCTTTTTAGGTCCAGGCCCTTCTCTGTTACAAAAATAAATAAACAGAAGAAAAGGACAGCAAAGAATACTTCTATAGAATACTGTTTAAATTCAGTTGAATAATAAATCAAGCTCTCGGAAAAGATAAAAAGAAGGAGGGCAATGATAGCAGCACTTTTATTTACAATTTTTTTAGATAGCAGATAAAAAACATAAAGTGAGCCAAGTCCTGCCAGCAGTGGTACTATCCTTAAAACATAATCTTTAATTCCTAAAAACAGGGTTGGTACCCTGGCTGCATATAAGAATAATATTGGAGACATCTGGCCATAGTCCAGAGGTTTTAGAAGCTCCCCAAAGGACCTTGACATATTCAGTCCCAGCATAGCTTCATCAATCCAAAAGGACCTGTTACCTATATAATCCCTTAGTATGATGATAGCTCCCACAGAGAGGACCACATATAAAATAACCTGTTTTACGTCTTTGGTTTTAGTTTTTAGTTTTGTATTCATCTATCAAACTTTTATATAATTTCTTAAGGTCCTTTGCGACTACTTCTATTCTATATTTTTCTATTACCTTTTTTCTGGTATTTTTTGACAGTTTATTATAGCGGTCCTTACTCTCAAGGATCCAGTTAATACCATTTGCAAGGTCTGCAGTTTTAAATGGTTCTGCCAGATATCCATTTTTCTTATGTTCAACAATATCAGTTATTCCTGTTGAATTAAATGCCACTACCGGAGTGCCGCATGACAGTGCTTCGACAGCAGTCATGGGAAATGTCTCCTGTATTGATGGAATGCATAAAACATTGGCTGCTGAGAAAAGAAGAGCCATGGTAAAATCATCATGGAGTACTCCCAGATAGTGCGTCTTAATGCCAACAAAAGGGCTTTTAATAGGTTCAGAAGACCCGAAAATCAGAAGTTCGGTATCTTTTGCCAGTCCCTGGTCCGCAAGTCTTCTAATAGCTGATTTTAAGTAATCAAACCCTTTATTTTTATCCCTGGCAAAATTTACTGCTCCAAACAAAATATATTTTTTCCCTGCAGTTAATTTTAAGATTTTCCGTGCAATCTTTTTATCTGTGGGTTTAAATATATTCGTATCTACTATCCCGCTGGGAATTATTTTTATATTTGAATCTCTAAAAAGTGAGCTATTTTTTGCACATCTATACAACCATTTACTTGGAGTAATAATAGTCATATTCAGATTCTTCCAGTACTTATACTTTTTATTCCAGGTGTGCCTGCTAAGGTCCAGTGGTTTGCTTGAACCAAGAATTGGGCAATAACCACAATTTTTTTCATAGTTTTTACATTTAGAAGGTAAATGGCATCCCCCCGTAAATGCCCACGAGTCATGAAGTGTCCATACTATAGGGTAGCGTATTTTTGCAATTTCAGTTATTGGTACAAAACCCAGGGAAATCCAATTAAGATGTACTATATCAGGATTAATTGCTTTTACTTTGCCGGCTATATTGTTTGGGAACCATGAAATTCCCCAGGGCGCCTCTCTGTCTCTTTTTCTATAGATCCAGAGGGGTATCAAATCGATTGTTGGTCTCAGCTTTCCGAATAATTTTGAATATCTTGCCTCCGGTGAAATCATTGAAAAGTCGTCACTGCTTTTAATCTGAACCAGGATTTTTGAATCAATCCCTATATTTTGTAAACCTTTATGTAATCTGTAAGTTCCTTTTGCGGCTCCACCGTGTATGTCATTTGTATTGATCAGCAATACCTTAATATCTTTTTCCATATCTAAAAAATCACCTGATTTTTAATAATCTTTACCTCTAAAAATTTTTTCCTTTTTTGTGTTTGTATTCATCTATTAAACTTTTATATAATTTCTTAAGGTCCCCTGCGACTACTTCTATTCTATATTTTTCTATTACCTTTTTTCTGGTATTTTTTGACAGTTTATTATAGCGGTCCTTACTCTCAAGGATCCAGTTAATACCATTTGCAAGGTCTTCCATTTTAAACGGTTCTGCCAGATATCCATTTTTCTTATGTTCAACAATATCAGTTATTCCTGTTGAATTAAACGCCACTACCGGAGTGCCGCATGACAGTGCTTCAGCAGCAGTTATAGAAAATGCTTCTTGTATTGATGGAACGCATAGGACATCAGCTGCTGAATAACAAAGGGCAATAGTAAAATCATCATAGAGCACTCCCATATAGTGCGTTTTGATGCCAACAGAAGGGCTATCCGGGGGTTCAGAGGACCCAAAAATCAGAAGCTCGGTATCTTTTGCCAATCCCTGGTTCGCAAGTCTTCTAACAGCTGAATTTAAATAATCAAATCCTTTATTTTTATCCCTGGTGAAATTTACTGCTCCAAACAATATATATTTTTTTCTTTCAGAAAGGTTTAAGATCTTCCGGGCAATCTTTTTATCGATAGGTTTAAATAGATCTGTATCCACTACACCGCTTGGAATGATCTTCATGTTTTTATTTTTAAGAAGAGAACTTTTTTTTGCACAATCATATAGCCAGCTGCTTGGAGCAATGATATTTAAATCTAAATCCTTCCATGCTTTATATTTTCTTTTCCAGGTCCATCTGGTTAGATCATATGCCGTATTTGAATGAAGTTGCGGGCAGCAGCCGCAGCTTTGCATATAATTCGTACAATCATACTGAAGATTGCAGCCTCCTGTAAAGGCCCATGAATCATGTAGTGTCCAGACTATTGGATAATTCATTTTTGCAATGGCCGATACTGGAAAGAATCCACCAGAGATCCAATTTAGGTGCACTATATCAGGTTTAATTTTTTCTATTTTCCTGATTATATTGTTCGGGAGCCATGAGACCCCCCATGGAGCCTCCATGTCTCTTTTTTTATACATCCTCAGGGGCAGAGAATCAATAGCCGGTCTTATCCTACTAAAGAGTTTCATAATTTTTGCCTCTGAAGCAATAACAGAAAAATCATCACTGCTTTTCTCTTGAACCAGGATTATTGATTCAATTCCGATGTTTTTAAAGCATTTATGCAGCCTGTAGGTACTTTTTGCGGCCCCTCCATAAATATCATATGTGTTTATAAGCAGTACCTTTAAATCTTTTGCCATTTTTAAAAAATCACCTGATTTTTAATAATCTTTTTACAAAGCTTATTGCCTTTTTACCTATAAAAATTTTTATAATAAAAATCACCGTCATTCTAAAGAAGACTATTTTTAGTTTTTTATTATTAAGTCCGGCATTTTTCCCATCATTCTGTATATTTTTCTGGAATTTCCGTAATTCTCCGATCATTTTACACTTTTCTAAAAAGGATCCCCTTCTATAACTATCCATTAAATAATCCAGCAATTTTTTATTTATCTTACTCCTATCGGTTACTATTTTTCTATGCCTGGAATCTACCTCTGAAACATTTATTAAAGAATGGCTATCTTTCCTTTCTCTATACTTCACAAGATATTCGGGTATCGTATAAATCCTGTATTTTCTGGATATTCTGTACCACAACTCAAAATCTTCTGCACGGTCGCAGCTCTCATCATATCCGCCCAGGCTATCAACAATTTTTTTATCAAACATTACAGATGAAGAGGTCAGGCAATCCCTATAACTTAAAGTATAAAATATTAATTCTGCACTTTCCTCCTGGTTCCAGTATTCAATATGTTCACCACCTTCATCTATGACTTCAGTACAGCTCCCAACCATAGCATAGCTTTTATTATTTTCTAAAAAAGACAGTTGTTTCTCTAAGCGTTTGGGACAAGAAATATCATCAGAGTCAAGTCTGGCTATATACTTACCTTTAGCCATTTTTAACCCTTTATTCAGGGACCTGGTTATGCCAATATTCTTTTCGGTCTTTATTAATCTTATTCTGGGGTCTTTATAGCCTAAAATTATATCCCTGGTTTTATCTGTGGAGCAGTCATCTATGATCAGCAATTCAAAATCGGTAAAAGTTTGTTTTAGAATGCTTTTAATTGCTTTGCCAATATACCTTTCATCATTAAAAACCGATAAAAGTACAGTAATTTTTGGTTTTTCTTTGTTCAAACTATCCCCATGTTTAATATAATCATCTTTACTATGCGATATAAAAAGAAAAATAATAAGTTATGTATTGCTTGAATTTAAATAAAAACCTTCTTTAAAAAAACACCTATTTTTCTACTCAGAAATATTTTTATAGTAAAAATTATAGATTCTTTAACACATACAAATAAAAGCCTGTTTTTGGTAAAGCCAACTTTTTTGCCTTCTTCTAAAATTATTTTGTTAAAACTAATATTTTTTTTAAATAACAATACTTTTTCTGATAATTTAAGCTTTCTTTTTTCCCCATCTTCCAAAATATATTCTAATAAAAACTTATCAATACCTGTGTTTTCTATAACTAATTGCCTTGCTTTTAAATTTAGTTCATTACTGTGCCTGAAAGAATGGCTTAAATCTCTTTTTCTATACTTAACCAGGTATTTTGGCAATGTATATATTTTAAATTTTCTTGATACTCTATACCAGAGCTCATAATCTTCCAGGCAATTCCTGCTTTCGTCATAACCACCAAGTTCTAAGATCTTTTTTTTATTAAAAATAACCGAAGAAGACGTCAGGCAATTTGTATAGCTTAAGGTATAAAAAATAAGTTCTGGCATTGTTTCCTGTTTCCAAAAACCAATAAGATTCCCATCTTTATCAATTACTTTGGTCCTTGTAGCCATTAATGCAAATTGGTCATTTTTTTCTAAAAAATCTATTTGTTCTTTTAGCCGGTTTGGATATGATAGATCATCTGAATCTGTTCGAGCTATATATTTACCTCTAGCCAGTTTTAATCCAATATTTAATGACTTTGGTATACCTATATTTTTTCCTGTATTATATATTTTTATTCTATCGTCATTAAAGCCTGATAATATCTCTGGAGTTTTATCACTGGAATTATCATCAATGATCAAAAGTTCAAAATCTTTATAGGTTTGGTCCAGAATACTTTTAATTGATGAATAAATATACTTTTCATCATTATAAACTGAAACAAGTACAGTTACTTTTGGTGTATTATTTTCCATACAAATTCCTTAAGTTTAAATTTTGTACCAGCTTTTAGGAATAAAATCATCAGTATTTAAATCTGCTCCAGCAAACCAAATTTTTGGTGCAAAAACAATTTTATTTCTATTTTTACTCAACCAGGCTCCCCACCAGCTAAAACTGCTATTTGCAATTATATGATTCTTACATAAACTAAGTAATCTTAAATCCTCATAATCTTTATTATTCTCTACAAAAATAATAGGGTGAGATGATTTTAGATTATTTTTTGCCCATTCTATTTCATCAGAAAAGACAAAAAAATATGGTTTTTCAGCCATATCTGCTATCTTACTCATTGCATCATAGTAATAGCCTAAAGAACAAATACCATGATATTTAGAAGTCGTGGGGTCTTGTACATAATCACCTCTTCTTATATGGATCGACACAGAATTATTACTGGTTATTATTTTTTTTATTTCTTCATTTTCTTTTTTGATCTTATGCTTTATTTTAAACTCTTCTCTTATCAGATCTTTTATATCTTCAAAATACTTTTCATTTTGCCAATAACCTTCCAGATAGACATTGCCAGATATTCTGGATATATCAGGATCGTAATGAAAATGTCGTTCTATTATATATCTTCTTTTATGATAAGGAATAATTCTATCTAAAACCCTATATATCCGCCCAAAACCTTTTCTATTTCTAAATCCTCTATATAAATATATTTCTTTCCTGGTAGCAAAATTTTCAACAATATTAAAACAGCCCAGATTATATTTACGTAATTTATAATTCTTAAAAGATGTAATATCTAATTTAAGTTCTGCATTGTTTATAAAAGCTAATCTTCTCGCAGCGGCATATTGGAACATTTGATTTCCAATCCCACCCAGTAACTGTACTATTACCATAAAACCCCATAAATAATTTTAATTGTTCATATTATAAAACCTACACTCTTTTACCTTTACCCGGCCTATCATTTAATGCAAAAAATTCTTCTAGTAACCTATAGTCAATATTATTAGTTAAAATCACATACTTGCTCTGGTGGTAAAAGTATTCCCAATGCTCATTATCCAGACTCTTATTAGACTTTAAAAAATCTTCATATATTTCTGTTCCAAGATAAGGAGCTACAATACTTAAGCTATAGTAATCTGCATCAATTTCTTTAGCAAATTCAATTGTTTCTTTAATATCATCATTCGTTTCATTTGGAAAACCAGCCATCAAATACACAGTAAGCGGTAAACCGGCTTTATTAATTACTTCTGCACCTTTTCTTATCTTATCTTTAGTAAGTCCTTTTTTTATCTCTTTTAAAATCCTTTCACTACCACTTTCCACACCTATCTTTATCCTTATACAACCCGCCCTTTTCATAAGATCAGCCAGCTCATAATCTATACAATCAACCCTGGTGTCACACTTCCATTTTAAATTAAGATTATTATTAATCATTTTCCTACAGATTTCTTTTGCCCTTTCTTTTCTGAAAGAAAATGTATCGTCTACAAAATAGACTAATGGTGAATTAAAGTTTCTTTTTAAATCTATTAATTCTTTTATGATATTATCTGGGGTCCTGAAACGTACTTTTTGCCCCCATATTTTTTTGCTTGCACAATAGCTACATGAATATGGGCATCCTCTACCTGTAATTACATTTCCATAATCCATATTACTTATATTATTTATAAATAAATCCTTACTGGGAAAAGGTAGTACATCCAGATTTTTTATCAAAGGTCTTACGGGATTATTGATAATCTTACCATCAATTTTATATGAAAGACCTTTGATCTCAGATATTTCCACACATTTTATCAGTTCTAAGAAGGTTGATTCTCCTTCTCCTCTAACCAGATAATCAAATTCATTATTTCTTAGGGTACCTTCAGGATCAATTGTAGGATGAGCTCCACCTACAACTATTATTACTTTTTTGTTTATTTCTTTAGCAATATTTGCAATTATTTTAGCCACCTTATAATTTGCAGTAAACATAGTTATGCCAATAATATCTGGATTATATCCTCTTATTTTCTTTTTAATTTCATCCCAGATTGGATTAGAGAGATTATTAATAATTGCTTTGTAGGCATCATAATTTTCAAATATTTGCTTTTGGTCTATGTAATTATCACTATCAACATAATCTGCATTATAGATATGAACAGCATAATCATTCTTTTTTAAAACTGCTGCTATATAAGAAAGACCCAGATTTATACCATTATGGTGGCTTCCCATCAATCTATAAAAAGGCGGGGATAGTAATAGTATTTTAGGGTTAGATCTACTTTTCAATTTCTTCCTTATTTAAAAATTTAATTAACTAGCAAACTATAATATAATTTTTTGTAATCTGAATCAATTTTTTCCCGGGTAGATTTGTATTTAAAGATTTCTATGGTACTTGAAAAAAATTATTAGCTACTATGGTTCATGAAAAATTCATGAATTTCTTCTATTATAATATTCTGGATTTCTTTACCAATATTATAATAAATAGGAAGCCTTAATATACAATCTGAAATCCTTTCTGTTACAGGCAAATCACCTTTTTTATACCCCATTTTTTTCCCCATTGGGGAAAGATGAAGTGGTATATAATGAAAAACAGCCAGTATTCCCCTATTTATTAAATAGTTCATAAGAGAATTTCTTGTTTTATTATTTCCTAATAAAATATAAAACATATGTCCATTATGTATACAATTATTTGGAATAATAGGTCTTCTTATTAATTTTTTATTTTCCAGACCTTCAAAGCTATCATAATAATAATTCCAAGAATTCAGCCTATCTTCAGTGATAGTTTTAATATTTTCGAGCTGTGCAAATAAAAATGCAGAAAGAATCTCCGATGGCAAGTAGGAAGAACCAATATCAATCCACGTATATTTATCAACTTCTCCTCTAGAAAACTTACTTCTATCTGTACCTTTTTCTCTAATAATTTCAGCTCTTTCTATGAAATTATTATTATTTATAAGAATTGCCCCACCCTCGCCACATGTTAAGTTTTTTGTTTCATGAAAACTGTAGCATCCAATATCTCCAATTGTTCCAAGAAATTTATTATTATATTTTGATTCAATACCTTGTGCTGCGTCTTCTATAACTAACAACTTATATTTATTTGAAATATCTTTAATAATATCCATCTCGCAACCAACTCCAGCATAATGTACCACGACTATTGCTTTGGTTTTAGAATTAATTTTTTCCTCTACTTTTTTTTCGTCTATATTTAGGGTATCCTCCCTGATATCTACAAATTTTAAATTTGCTCCTCTAATTAAAAAAGAATTTGCAGTAGAAACGAATGTGTATGAGGGTAAGATTACATCATCGCCATTTGAAATATTACACAGAATACCTGACATATCCAGAGAGGCAGAACCTGAAGTAGTAAGTAATACTTTTTTTACCGAGTATTTATCTTCAATCAGATTGTTACATTTCTTTGTAAAAATGCCGTCACCGCTTATTTTACCGCTTAATACTGATTGAGCAATATAATATAATTCTTTGCCTATTATATATGGTTTATTAAATGGTATTTTGATTTCTTTCATTATCAATTAATTTTATAATATTACTTCATAATCTTTTCTATTGAGTAATGCAATATTTATTTTATTAACTACTTTTTTAATTGTCTTTTCAGAATTATATACAGGCATAACTATACTTATTGCTATATTATTGCCCATAATTCAAACTTTTTGACCAAAAATGATACACTCTAATTATTTTGGAGATCTTATAACCTAATTTTAGATGGAAATTTAGGGAATTGAGGTTTTTTGCAGAAACTACCGTAGAAATTTCTTTAACACCTTTATCTTTCCAATAACTTATACTTTTATTAAATAAGATTTTACCAACATCTTTTCCCCTAAATGATTTTTTAACTCCTATTAATAATTCTTTTCCAATTTTTCTATCAGTTTTAAGTACAAAAAAACCTTTTACCATCTTGTTATTTCCAGTATCTAAAATTAATCCGTCACCAAAGGTACTATTTAAAGAATTTTCAATAATTTTATGGTAAAGCTCGATTACTTTCTCCTTATTTATTCTTGGATCATAGCTGAATCTAGAAACAGGTGTTAGTTCATTAGCAATTTTATATAAATCATCTATGTTTGTATGATCAATTAAATTTTCATTAGTTATTAATTCATACTCACATAATGCATTTTTTGGTATTTGCATATTAAGTTGAAACTGTATATCAACTAATTTTAAATCAACATTTCTAGAGAAACTTATCGGTTCCTGGTTTATATCAAAATATATATAAACAAGACGGAAATAATTCTGATTAATAAATTTTTCTAAACTGCTAAAGCTAATATTATCTTTTATTTTAGAAAAGTCTATTTTCCCAACTTTTACTCCAAAAAACTGTGAATCCCATGGTAGAGCTATTATCTTAAAATCCACTATTTAGTCCTTCTATCTTTTATCTTCTCAGTCTCATCAGCTATTCTAACCTATGCTATATTAGTATACAATGTATATAATTGCATGGGCTCACACCCATCACTCGAATAACTAGTATATTACAATATTTTACATATTTTATAATTATATCTTCAAATATTTTAAAAAAAATATTATATTTTTAGAATGTTTAAAAAGATGCACTAATAAATTAAAACTTTTAACTCAGTATTTTAAATGAAAGACCTTTATAAAACAGATACTAATAAAATATTAATATCTTTTCTGAGTTTGTTATTAATCTTAGCAATAATAGTATCTGTGTTTGGCTTTTATCGTGATTTTAAAAATACTTTTATATATGGCGGCATTGACTTAAGACCAAGGGTTATTGGAGCAAGACTTCTATTGGAGGGAATTGATCCTTATCATTATAAATGGAGTCCTGATGATTCAGAGTTACTACTAGACCCCAAAGATATGCCTGATAAACCTATGCCAAGAATAGGTGTTACTCCTGCCTACTTAGTATTACATTTACCTGCTGCAAAACTACCATACAAGATCCAGCGAATTATATGGTTTTTTTTACAATGGTTATTTCTTTTGCTTAGTATTTCAATATTTGCAAAAAGTACTGATTCTAAAACTAAATCTAAGTTAATATGGATAATTGGCTTACTATTTATCTCTGGAAACACTTTCTGGCGTCTTCACGTAGAAAGAGGCCAGCAGTATATTCTTTTTGTGTTTTTGATAACATTAGCATTCTGGCTTTCAAAAAGAAACTTTAAATATGGCACTATTATCGCTGGCTTTATTATTGGATTTACAGTTACCCTTAGACCTCCAATAATACTGATGGGAATTCCTATTTTGATTTATAAAAAATGGAAATTACTTATAGGCTCAATTATTGGTTTAATATGCGGTATTGCTTCTCCATTGATATTAACTGACATTTCTATTTGGAATAAATATTATTCAGCTATGCAATTTCTTGGGAAAACACCTCACTCGTTTGGAAGTCCATGGGGAGAATCATATCAATCTATATATAATTTTAAGATTATTGAAGGTATGGACAACTTAGCAAAAAATGCAAATATTGGAACTGATAATTCTTCCTTGCAAGCAATCTTTTTTGACTACCTGGGTATAGAAATAACCACAAATACGCTTATACTAGCTTTAATTTCGATTTTATTAATTATCGTAGTTTTGCTTTTAGTATTTTATAAAAAGAATATTTCAGTTAGCATTGTTTTTCTGGTAGGAATAACACTAGTTTTCATTGCTGAATTTTTTATTCCCGCTGCTAGATATTCTTACTATAATATAATATGGCTAATTCCTTTGGCGTTAATCATTATAAATCATGATTCAATTCGTTCTTTATTAAACCGGACTATTGTTTTTCTATTTTTGGGTTTATTTTTTAGTATTTCTATACCTTTTACACCAGGGGGAAATTTAATCAGTGATGTTTTTATAATCCTTTATATTATTCTTAGCATTGTAATTTTAATCAAAAATAATATGTATAATAAAAATACTATCTCTTACAATAGCTGATAATTATAACATGAATGATGAGAATAAATAAAAATAATAAAATATTTAATCTTAGTGTAATATTTATATTTATTATATTTTATCTTTTAATTATGTACTTCATGTTTGAGCCTAATACACCTACCCATATTGGTCCTTGGAATGATAACTATACCTATAGATACATAGGATATAATTTTGCTGAATATTCTACACTAGAAGATTCTTTTTATTTTGCGCAATCAGCATTGAATGGAGAGATTCCATCTAAGGGCAGCCATCCGAGCTTCTTCTCTTTTTTAATAGGATTAATTTTAAAAATATTTAATAACAATTATAAGAGTTTCTTTATACTAAATTATATTTTCTCTTTTAGTATGTTCATAGTTTTATATTTTTATTCTCGTGAAAGATTAGATAAGTTGGAATTATACATTTTCTTAATAGTATTGTCACTTTCTCCTGCAGTTCTTATTTTTACAAATGTCATAATGATGGAAATTCTTTTTTTACTGACTATTCCTCTCATATATTTTTTATATTTTAAAAATAAACAAAAACATTTTAATTATCAACACATAATTTGTCTTTTACTTCTTTCAATAACAATAACTTCTAGAAGATCTTATATAATTGTCGCAATAACTTTACTTACTGCAATATACATATACTGGATTAAAAAGAAGAAATATTTAAACATTGCTATTAGCGTAATCATTTTAATTGCTATTTCTTCAATAATTGCAATATTATTTAACAGTAATTTAAGTAATTACCCTGAAAATCCTAATAATAGCCCATTATGGTTTGTTAATAATTATGGTTATAATTCAATATTTTCTATTAAATTTTTAAATGTTATCAGGTCAACATTTATTAATAATTCTTTTAATCTTTTTAATATATTAAAAGACCCATTATCTTTTAAAGGAGCATTTCATTATCTCTTTGCTTTTATTTTATTTATTAACTATATTTTTTTAAAAATTACAAAAGATAAAAAAGTAAAAGTTGAACTTGCTTTAATTTTAATTCTTTAAACCATAATATTATTTTCTTCATTTTTATTCTATTCTGTTTATTTTATTAGACATCTCAGACCAACACTTGGTTTTCTTCCAATTAATCTTTTATTTGTATTTTTATTCTTAAAAAAAATAAAACCAAAAAAAAGAACAATAATTTCATATATATTTTTATCTATATTTATATTTACTTCTTTTATTTGTATTAAAGATTATTATTACGATAAGAAAGTTTACAGCCCTTCAAAAATTGAGGAATCACTCTATCTCGAACAGGTAATTACCAAACATCAAACCAAAGATAGAATAATTATAGCCAGTGATCATTCAATTAAAATGTTTGATTACATTTATAGAAATATGAATAATAAATTAATCTCTATGGATTTTTTCCCTTTAAGCAAGCGCGATTTTAAGGAATTTTTAAATATATCGTATATTGATATGCTCGTAATAAATAAAAATCAATATATACTCAATGAAGGTTACTTGGAGTATTTAAATAATTCAAATAAATTTACTAAAGTTGAAAATAATCCAGAGCATGATTTTATCATCTATGTAAAGAGAGATTTTTTATTTAAAAAATAGTTTAATAATTTGATAGTTAACTATTTAAAAAAGCATTAATCCTATATTGCTGTTCAGTTTAATAAATATAAACATATAACTCAAAAAATGCTATAATTTCTCAGATTAAATTACTTAGATTTATGACAGATGATTTTTGAGTGCCAATCTCTAATAGTAACATAATAATTTTTTATGGAGTAAAAGTCATTGTGATATTATTGATTTAATTATTTACCTTTGAAAATAAAATAATTTTAAATGATTTGACATAAGATGAATAAAATTTTTTCCTGGCAACAAAGTGAATTGGAAATGCTTGTAAAGTCATGTGAGTCCGATGATGTTTCTGCACTGATTGAAAAGTATATTCCAAAAAGTTATTACATCTTGGAATCTGGATGCGGTTCAGGACGATATGTAAGATATCTTAAGGACCACGGTTGGAAGGTGACTGGTCTTGAACTAGGCATTGAAACTGTTGCAATGATTAAAAAAGTTTGGCCAGATCTTGATATAGTACAGGGAAATGCAGATACTCACCCATTTAATGATAATAAATTCGATGCTATTATCTCCCTGGGTGTAGTGGAACATGATCCTGAAGGCCCTCATAAAATTATTGAAGATCTTTTTAGAGTACTCAAACCTGGAGGTATTGCTATAATAACTGTACCTTGTCTAAACATTGTACGGCGTATTAAACACTTAATCTGGTGGAATGAAATTATTCGTACACCTCGTAGAAGCGCTAAGTGGGTTTTGAAGAGGCAAAAGCTTTTGTTCAATAGACGAAATAGAGACTATAAATATGTAGTGTCTCCATCAATAGAACAGTTTTCCGAATATCATATGACACCTGATCAGTTTGTTAAAGAAATAAAAAATGTTGGTTTTAAAATAATAAAGCATCAACCAATCGGAGAGATCGATGGTTTTTATCATGAACTTAACCCATTCGGATTATTTGTCCAATTTCGTAACTGGGAGTTTAGCTATTCCCCTTTTGTTAAGAGTATAAACAAGTTATTAAGTTACTGGCCTTTTTTCCATTGCCATATACAGGGAGTTGTGGCACAAAAACCATAAGACAGGATTAACTACAATTCAGTGTCCATACAGGGAAAGGATTTATTAAGCCATAATTAGAAGAATTCCCAGATACTATAAAATTATAGTAGTTCTCATGCCACTCCAGTATATTTGACACCTCTTCTTCTGCAAAGGTGATAGAGCAAGTATATTTTGAAGGATTAAAAGCTATTTTGCTAAGGCAATAATCAATATACCCAGTTCCAGAAATTTTATCAATCGTATAATTATCTCGGTTGGAATAATTTGAAGCAACTACTATACCATCTAAATTAAAAAAGCCAATAGTAAATATCGGATTTCTAACAATCCTGGTACAAGAGAAATGTATACGCATTTTAAAATAACTTCCGACTTTGTAATTAGTACATATCTTATTATTATTATCTAAGAATTCTACTTTTGAAATTCTTGCTTTTTGATCATAGATAAGCTTCTTCTTCTCAATATTATTATTATTTTTGTTCTTTATTATATCCTCTTCATATAAATCACAAACTTCATTAACCTCACCAATTGCTTTAGTTTTGCCTTTATTGATCCAAATAGCCTTTTTGCACATATTTCTAATTGCCTGAATATTATGGCTAACCATTAGAACGGTCCCACCATTTTGTCTGAAATTACTTAGTCTTCTATGACATTTTAACATAAATGCTAAGTCTCCTACTGCCAATACTTCATCTATTAATAATATGTCTGGATTGCAATGAGCTGCAACAGAAAAGCCAAGCCGGACAAACATTCCAGATGAATAAAACTTAACTGGTACATCAATAAAATCACCAATTTCTGCAAATTCTATAATATCATCAAACTTCTTATCTACTTCTTCCTTTTTCATCCCTAATATTGCTGCATTGACATAAATATTTTCTCTCCCAGTTAGTAATGGATGAAAACCGGCACCTACTTCAATAAGTGCTCCTACTTTACCAATAATCATGATTTTACCTTTGTCGGGCCAAAAGATACCATTTAGCATTTTCAAAAGCGTAGTTTTACCAGAACCATTGGATCCGATAATTCCCAATGTTTCACCTTTTTTTATTTTAAAAGAAACATCATCTACTGCCCAGAATTCGCTCTTTCTTAATGTTTCAGAATGTGAGCTAAGTCCAAATACATTTCTTCCAATATCTTTTACACCGTAAAGCATTGATCTCTTCAATACTTTACAATATTTTTTTGAAACATGTTCAACTTCTATTACAACATTATCAATCATTCTAAATCCTCTCGGCAACTCTAGTTTCTGTTAAATGAAATATAATTAGACACATTATAAAAATAATAAGCGCCATAATACTTATAATTAAAAAACCTTTCCATTCTAATAATTCTCCCATTAATAAAAAATCTCTTGGAACTGAAACAAGATAGTATAATGGATTATATTTTGTAATTATTGCTAAAATACCATTAGTTGGCTTTGCATACAAAACTGGTGTGAGAAACATCAAGAATGCAATAAGCATTGATAACATATTAGCAATATCCCTAAAAATTCCATTCAGGAGCGATAGAATAAAACCAAGCCCAAAGGTTAATAAAATTATTGGAATTGCCATTACTGGAGTTAATATAATCATTATATTTGGTGCAATTCTATAATAAGCAAATAGTATTCCCACTAAAACAAGTTGAATAAAAAAATATATTAAAGACTGCCCCATAGATGCTAGTACCAGTGATTTTTTAGAAAAGTTTATCTTTGTGACCATTGAGCCAGCTTTTACTAATGAATCAGAACTAGCGATTAATCCAGCCGAGAATAGTTGCCAAAATGCCATGCCGAATATAGCATATATTGGATAAGGTATATTAATATCACCAATAGTAAATATACCTGACTGATTTAATATGATAAATGTACCCACACTGACTATGGGAATTATTAATGCCCAGAAAAATCCCATGAAAGATTGTTTATATAATGCAAAAAAATCTCTTTTGAATAATTGATAGGTCAGCCATCTATTTTCTTTAAGTTCTAAAAATATTTCACTAACGATAGAAATATAACCCTTTTTTAGAGAATTATCCGGTTTATAAGTTTTTATATTATTTTTCATATCCTTACCCCAATTAATATTTTGTTTAATATTTTTAATATCGTTTTAATTTAGCAAACCACAATATAAATTTTCATATTCTAAAGCTATTTTTTCCCAGGTGAATCTTTCTTTCCAGACCTTAAATGCTTTTTCAACCATATCTTTTCTTTCTTCTTCATTTAAATAAAGCTCTTCCAGTATTTTGACAGATTCATCTATTTTCGCTTTATAGTAATCACCCTTGTCTTTAAAGGTTGGCAACAATTTTCCACCATTAGACCATTCTATTATTTCAGAGGCATTTCCTACATTAGTAGTAATAAAAGGTGTTCTAGAGGCCATGCATTCAAAAAGTACTATGGGAGAACACTCGATATTAGAAGGAAATAAAAATAGATCTGCCTGCCTGTAAGCAGCTACTGTTTCCCTTCTTGTTAGTGAAGCAATAATAATTTTTTTATTATTGTTTGATAAACTATATTTTAAATTAGATATTAACCCTTTGATCTTGCAAGAATATTTACAACCTCCTTTAAAACTATTACCAATTATTAAAAAAGTACTATTTTTAATTTTAGCCATATTAAAAATTTTTATTGCCTCCGAATGACCCTTAACACGAGTATGAGAGCCAACATGCAATATTAAAAAGGAATTTTTAGAAATATTAAATTTTTTACGGATATCTATATTATTATCTACAAGAAATTCTTCTTCAGAAGCACCATTAGGGATCAACATCATATTTTTAATATTATTTTCTCTAGCAAAGTTAATATCTCTATAATCATTAGATAGAAAAACGTTCATATCATATTTTTTCATATATTCCTTCATTCTGCTAAAGTAATTTTTATATTCAGGTATATATAATCCCGAAAATCCAGTAGGAACAAAAACTTTTTTAGCTTTTATCTTATCAATAATTGAAAATGTGCAGTCTACGGTCCACTGCTGTGCTGCAAAATTTGTAATTATATCAAAGTTAGAGTTTATTAAATAATTTTGATATTTCTTTACTTCACCAATAATCCCTCTTACTAAGTTCCCTGATATATCAAATTCCTCAATATCAACACCATTTATTACTTTTGATTTTCTATCAGGTAGCTTTGTGGTAGCAATCGTAACACTATGGCCTTCTTTAGTCAGTCTTTCGGATATTTGTCTAACAACTTCCTGTATTCCACCTTTAGAAGGATAATATAATTCTACGGTATGTAGTATTTTCATTTAATTCCTTTTCAATTCTATTTATAGATTATACTGTCTTCAGTATTCTTTAGTTGACATCTTAATTAAGATATATAGGAGTGAAAAGAAACCGATTTATATTTTTTAGAAAGCTTATTTTTTATCTCATCAATATCTTTTAAATCTTCTCTAATTTGATAATTACAATTATACCAATATCTCAATATAACTTCATCAGGGTAGTTGTAATAAACATAGTGTCCATAGCTATCATAGTCTGAATGTGCAGCAATTTCAAACTTATCCATATTCTTCATAATTGCTTCATACCATTTTACTAAATGCTTATCTTCAATATATTTTTTCAACTCTAAGATTTTTGATTTTTCGTAAAGCATGCAATGACAGGTAAAAGATAAAGGTATTCTAACATGGTATCCGAATAATCTTTTAAATATACCAAAATATGGTTTATGATACTCATCAGATATATCAAATATAGTTTTGTTATTATATTTGAAGACAACAGGATTAATAAAGATAGTATCAGCATCTAAAACTAAATAATGTTTTTGAGAACATAAGATATCTGCACCCCATTTTAAGAATTGTTGGAATAACCATCCTGAACGGTCAATTCCCCTTACTTTGAAATTAATATCATTTTTTTTAATATATAATACATGGTCTTCATTAATAAACTTACAATTCTTTTTTTTACAGAGATCTTTAATTATCTTAGAATCAGGGCTAATAACTATAATTTCACCTATGGGATGTTTGATATATTCCTTCGCAGAATCAATAACATAAGGCAAAATTTCTATATCTTTTTCTATTGCCGGGATAATAATGTCTATTTTAACATCACTCATTTTTACATTTTTCATATTAAAATTAATAGTAATTTTATGTTTTATTTTAATTCTAGATAATTTTATTTTAGTCTTCCATAAATCCCAGCTACTATTTCCTTTTAAAATTTTTATCCTTCTTCTATTTATTTTCAAAAACTCCGGATCAGATTCTATATCAAAATCATGGTTTTTCTTAATTTTATGTTTTATTTTAATTTTAATTAATTTTATTTTTATCTTCCACAAATCCCAGCTATTATATTCTTTTAAAATTTTTATTCTTCTCCTATTTACTTTTAAAAATAATAACCATGTCCTATTTTTAAAATCATAATACTTTAATAAATGTTTAAATTTGTCCACAGTTGAATCAGGATCAGAATATTCTTTCTCGATTTTGGAATGTATCTTTTTAGTATTTGCTATTGAATAAATTTTTTCCCATTTATTTAAAAGATTTTTATAATCTCTCCTTTCGACTTGAGAATTAGATCCTCTTAAAGATTCATTTATGTGTAATGAATGCTCTACATATGAATTTGGAGAATCAATGCAGTAATAACCTGATTGTTTTAATTTTAAAGATAGATCATCATCTGCATGATAAAAAAAATAATTTTCTTCGTCTATATACCCAACATCTTCTAATGCTTTTTTTAAGTATAATCCGTGGTTTACCATCATTGTGTCATTAATGGTAAGATTAACATAATATTTTTTATCCTCTGGCCAATTTCTAAAATAAAAAGATATTGCCCCTAACTTCATGCCCTCATTTAATTTCTTCTCAAATAGATCTGCTCCATTAATAATTGCACCCGGCACGATTAAGCAATCATCACTTAACATGCAAAGATATTCTCCCTGAGCGCATTTAAAAGCAAGGTTCATAAAGTATCCCCATGACCTCCCTGGAATCTTTTTGTTATTCCAATGACCATGGTTATGCTGGATAATTGAAACAATATCTTTTTGCTTTGATAGCCACTTCAAGGTTCCATCGGTTGAACCACCATCTATGACTATGATTTCATGTTGAATATCCTCAAGCTCTTTTCGTATGCTATCTATTGTTAGCTTTAGAAATTTTAAGCGGTTATAGCTTCCTAAGATTGTAGAGATTAATAATTTTGGAGACATTATTTATTTATTTTCTTTTCAAATTTACAATATACTCTCATACACTTTTTTTGTAAGTTCAACAGTCTTAGACCATGAAAATTTGTCTAATTGTTTATACCCTTTTACCTTCAATTTTTCTCTTAAGTCTGAATTGTACACAATTTCTCTAATCGATTTTGATATTGAATTCAAATCCTTTGGTTCAAAATAAACAGCAGCATCTCCTGCAACTTCAGGAAATGAACTCGAATTACTTAAAGCAACTGGACAACCACAAGAAAAAGCTTCTAAAATTGGCATGCCAAAACCTTCATATAGAGATGGAAAAATAAATGCTAAAGAATTCTGGTATAAATAGGATAGAAAATTGCTTTCTGCAGAATATTGAAGTATTTGATTCGATATATTTAAACTATTAAAAAATAAAACATCACCTTCATTAAAAGAGCCTCCACCCACACATACTACACTTAAATTTTTATCTCTATTCAAAATATTTGAAATTGCTCGTACGCAAAAGTAAAAATTTTTATATTTTGTACGATCACCTATAAATAATACAAATCTTTTAGGTAATATTTTTAATAACTTTGGATTAACATTTATTTTTTCTTTGTCTATACTATTACCATGATATATTACTTTTATTTTGTTTTCATTAATGTTTAAATATTTTATAATATCACTCTTAGTGTTATTAGAAACTGCAATAATTTTTGAAGCTTTTTCAGCTAAATATTTCTTCTTTATACTTAAATCATCACAATTACTAAAATATTCAGGATATATTTCATGAATCATATCATGAATTGTAAGCACAAATGGCTTATTACCGATAAAATTTAAAAAGTAATCATTGTAGTAAGTAGGATGGAAAATATCAAAATCTTTCGATTCTAACTCTTTTATCGTTATTTCTTTATTTTTTCCAATACTGTCATTAACAATATTTAATTTTTTTAATAAGGTATATATTTTTCCCTTTCCTCTAAACTGATAATCTGGTAAAAAATTTTCAAAAGTTTTTAGGTTTTTTATTTGTCCGCTGAAATAAATAGAGTTTTTTAAGTAATAATTATTGGAGTATTTTAATGCTAAATTAAATTTTATTGATTTATTTTCAATTAAACCTTTTATTAATTGAAAAAAATATCTGGAGATTCCTCCATATACCTGTGTTTCAAATATTTGATAGTCATATAATATTTTCATAATACTATTTATTTATTCAAAATTAATTTTTCTTCTACAAATTTTCTATACTCTTCAGCAAATCTTTCTTTAGTATGGTTCCTTCTAGCAAAATCCCATGCATTTTTGCTCCTAGTTCTAAGCTCATTAATTGAAAGTTTTGATACTTTTTTTATAGTATTTTTAATTTCATTAATAGAACAATCCTTTAGCATAAATCCAAAATCACATACATCTACTGAAGACTGGTAACTAACTATTGGAATCAGACCTGCGTGCAAACAAGTTATTACGCTTCCGCCTCCTCCTTCAGAACAAGAAGGATAAATAACTCCCAAATTGTCATCTAAAACTTTTTTAAAATCCGGCATATCTATATTCATCCAACCTAAAGTTTTTATATTTGATGTTTTATAAAGTTCTTTATAATAACATTTTTCAAAATCCTTTTCACCTTTAACAGGACCGCAGATAGTAAGTTGATATTCGGGCATTTGCGCAAAAGCTTCCAATACTAAATCTAAACCTTTATGGACCAATCCTCCGCCACCAAACCATAAATAATTTTTTTTACAGCTAGCAAAATCTTTATTTTCTGGAAAATCATATAAAATAGATGTAGAAATGGGAATTCGGTAAATAGGTTTATTCGCATAACTAAAAGTTTTTATTGTAAAATCATTTCCTGTAGTAGTTGCTAAATCAGCATATTCAATTCCTAAACTGGGCTTAGCAATCCTTCTAGGCATTAAGGTTACTTTTCTTCTTTTCTGCAATGCCAATAATCTACTATACTCAGCCTGATTTTGGAATAGCCAGTGTGTACCTGTAATATGTAAAATCTTTATACAGTCTTTGGCTAACAAAGGAGTAATTCTTTCCAAATTGCTGTGTATATCTATAAAAAATGAATATTCTTTTTTGGGAATAAATGTTTCATCATCCCAATTAATCACATCAACTGAATAACCAAAATCTAAAAAAGTATTAACAATTTGCATGCATTCCCATTTATTTGTATGGCTAATCATTGTATTTATATCTTTAGGCCCTGATAAGAACGGTTCTATAAGGTATGAAACAAAAACATTCCCTTTTATACATTCTTTTGGCTTGAGATTAATAACTCTTTTAGATCCATTATTATATATAAATTTATTAGCTAATTTTTTACATATTTTTGATAAAATTTTTTTCATGTCAAAATATTTAAAGAAACTAATTTTACTAAGAGATACTGCCAAATGACAAAAAATATCTAACATGCCTAATGGGAGTAGATTTGATATAGTAGATAAGATTTTCTTTTATAAAAATTATCTTACATATGGTCACACAAGAATAGCTAATGGGCTTGTATATGCGGTATGATCTGTTCATTGTCAATAACTCCTAAACATTAACTATGACTTTCTCCATTTCAAATCTTGAGAGAAAAAAATGCCTGATTGTCTCTCATCGAAATAAGCATCATTATTATAATTCAAAACCTTAAATGAAACCCCTTCCTGAACACTATCATAATTTTTAACTAGTTTTCGACTAAATAATCCACATTTTATTATATACTCTCCTGGTCTCAAGTAATTAGAATAAAATTGTAAAATAAATTTGTTAATACCTTTATTTATTTTACAAAGTTCTTTAAGCTCATGTTTTTCTGGTTGCCCAATTTCAAGAGTATGAACAGATGTTACTATTTCGCCAATGATATTTGTTATCGTGACCCCTAAAATAGCTTCTATGTCCTGTCTGGCCTCTATCAATATTTCAATTAAAAAAGGCCCCTGGAAAGGTATATCCGTAACAGGTGTATTAGAATTATAAGTTCTAATGGCAATTGACTTAATAGAAGCTTCTGTTTTGTTTTTTTTTGTGCTAAATAAAACACTACCTTTTTTACTTTTTTCTGAACTTAAATACTTTGCTATAACATCTTGAACTCCTCCATATTTTATTAATTTCCCATCCTTAAGATAAATTCCATAACCACACAATAATCTTATAGCTCCCATATTATGACTTACAAAAATTACGGTCCTGCCCTCATTACTTACTTCCTTCATTTTCCCTAAACATTTCTTCTGAAAACTAAAATCTCCAACTGCTAGCACTTCATCTACAAGCAAAATTTCTGGTTCAAGATGTGCAGCTACGGCAAAAGCAAGCCGCACATACATACCAGATGAATACCTTTTTACAGGTGTATCTATAAATTTCTCCACTTCTGCAAAACCAACAATCTCATTAAATTTCTTTTTTATATCATTTTTACTCATTCCAAGTATAGCCCCATTTAGAAAAATATTTTCTCTCCCGGTAAGCTCAGGATGAAAACCAGTTCCTATCTCAAGCAAACTCGCTACCCTTCCTTTAATTTTAACTCTTCCCTCTGTAGGTTCTGTAATCCTGCTAAGTATTTTAAGAAGTGTTGTTTTGCCTGCTCCATTTCTTCCTATTATTCCTATTCTGTCACCCTGCTCAATATCAAAAGAAATATTTTTAAGAGCCCAGAATTCTTCATATTTGGATGCTGATACTTTTTTTATTCTAGAAGGATGAATGATTTTTTTAGTAGCTTCTTTTACACTATTTACAATAACATCTCTTAGGGTTGTATATTGTTCTTGCCTTTGATGAGTTATTATATATTTTTTACCTAAATTCTCTACTTCAATAACCTTACTCATAATAAACTAAATCCTGTCTGCAAATGTTTTTTCTGTTCTCCTAAAATACCAGATAGCTATAATAAAAAGACAAAAAATTAAAATAATTGATAAGATAAGACCTGGTACATAAAAACTTACTTCATCCCCGAGTATGGCCCAACGAAATCCATCTATGACTCCAACCATAGGATTTATAGAATAAAGTAATCTCCATTTATCAGGAACAATATCACTACTAAAACCAACTGGTGAAACGTATAATCCAAATTGAATTATAAAAGGCGTTATATATTTAAAATCCCTATATTTTACATTTAATGCTGATATTAGAATTCCTGCTCCAAACGCTGCAATAGTAGCAATTAATAAAAAAACTGGCACAAAAATTATTCTCCAACTGGGTACAAACCTATACCATGCCATGATAATACCTAAAATTGCAGAAGATATCAGAAAATCAACAAATGCAACTACTATGGAACTTGCTGGCATTATTATTCTTGGAAAATAGATCTTTGAAATCATATTAGCATTTCCAATAAGACTTCCACTACTATTTTGAATAGAATTTGCAAAAAATTGCCAGGGAAGCAGTGCAGTAAAAACTAAAATAGGATACGGAACACCACCTGAAGGTAAATTAGCTAACCTACCAAATATAATTGTAAAAACAATCATTGTCAGTATTGGACGAATTATACTCCATGCAATACCTATAACTGTTTGCTTGTATCTAACTAAAATATCACGCCATGCCAGGAAATAGAAAAGTTCCCTATACCGCCACAAATCTCTCCAGTAATGCTTTTCTGATTTTCCAGCCTCTATTACTAAAAAATCTTTTTTATCATCAACCATTATTTATATACCACTCAATAGTCTTCTTTATCCCCTCATCAAATTTAGTCTTAGCTTTAAATCCAAATTCCTTTTCAGCCTTTGATGTATTCAGACATCTTCTCGGCTGTCCATCAGGTTTTGACCTGTCCCAGACTATCCTGCCACTGAACCCAACTATATCTTTTATCTTTTCCATTAGATCTTTAATTGATATCTCAAATCCAGCGCCTATATTTACAGGATCAGGCTTATCATATCTTTCTACGGCTAAAACAATTGCCTCTGCACAGTCTTCAACATATAAAAATTCTCTGGTAGCTTTCCCGGTTCCCCAGACTACAACTTCTTCTTTATTTTCTATCTTAGCTTCATAAAACTTCCTTATAAGAGCTGGTATGACATGGGAAGATTTAGGATTAAAATTATCCCCCGGTCCATACAGATTAACCGGGAGTAAAAATATTGAATTAAAATCATACTGCTGTCTATAGGCCTGGGATTGTACCAGCAGCATTTTTTTTGCAAGTCCATATGGCGCATTAGTCTCTTCAGGATAACCATTCCAGAGATCTTCTTCTTTAAATGGTACCTTTGTATATTTGGGATAAGCACAGATTGTTCCAAGTGCCAGAAACTTTTCAATATTATTTAATCTTGCCTGCTCTATCAGCTGAATACCCATTATAAGATTATCATAGAAGTAACTGCCCGGATTTTCTCTATTTGCACCTATGCCTCCTACAACTGCAGCTAGATGTATAACTATATCAGCTTTTGATACCTTATACATTCTTTTAATTACATCTAAATCCCTTAAATCATAATCTTCTATTTTTGGTATAAAAATATCTGAGCAGTCTTTTTCTTCCAGTTTTTTAACTACAAATTTTCCTAAAAAACCAGCGCCACCAGTTACAATTACCTTTTTATTTTCCAAATTAATCATCTTAAAATTTCCTTAAAATAAAACAATTTACATATTTTAGCATATCTACAATTTCTTTTTAAAAGATAAAAAATAATTAACTATAAATACTATAATAATTCCACTAATCATAGCCACAAATAAACTAATCAATGCACTCAACTTATAATTTTTATCTGCCCGAATATCTAAAATTTCCGGATCTTCTACAACTTCTATCTCGTTTGTGAACAGTTCCTTATCTTCCGTGAGACTATATCGTATTTTTTCTAAATCACTATAAGTTAAACTCAAATAATCAAGTTTAATACTTAAATCAGGTGGAATATAGTCAATCCCTAAAAAATTAATATTAGGATTTTCTTCTTTTATATCTTCTAACAGTGCTAAATTAAAATCTATTACATATTCCTCTGCTTCAGAAGAAAGCTTGTTTATTTCTTTCTGAATATCTACAAGTCTTTTTTCTACTTTTTGAACAAGAATATTATATGCTCCGCTTAACTCTAAAGTTTTTTTGGCTTTATACACATCAAGAAGTTTCTTGTTTATCTCATAAGCGGATTCAGGATCAGTATAATTAACATTTAATGTTAATATACCCCGCTGCCCATTTATAGATGTGTGTATAGCATTTAACAGTTTACCTTTACTTATATTAAAACTCAGATTACCAGCCAACTCTTCTAAGACTTCATCTGATTCCATTTCAATAGAAACACCGGCCAAGCCCTTTGTTCTTAATTTAGATGCTTCTTCCGGAAAATATTCTTCAATTGAACTTATATGGTGATCTTTTACAATTTCTATTTTAGAATTTGAATTATATCCTGGATTTCTTATGAATATAATTAAAAGGCCGGCTATAAGAATAATAATAAAAGTTCCAATGAACCACCACTTTCTATTTGTAAAACCTTTAAATAATTCTCTTAGATCTATTTCATCTTCATTTGTAGAATTCTTATTTTTATTCACAATTTCATCCTGCCTAAATAAATTGTCAATTAGATTAATTAGATTATAGTACCAATAAAAATATTTCTACAATATATATTACCTTAACAATCATTTTGATAATTCAGTAGTATCTTAAACTAATTCTGTAAATATTGATAAGGATTTTCATAGATAAATTCAAATTATTATAAAGGCTATATAGGATTATTAGTATTACTTTAATTATAAGTTTGCTTTATTTGGTTATTAATAAAGTAAGAAAAAATTATTGAAGCAACTTAAAACTGTAAAAATCTAAATTTTCTTTATCTTACAATAGAACCTAATTATCTATGAATATATCAAAACTAATATAATCCCATCCAAAATATGTATTATGTGCATAAATATAAATAGTATGTTTACCATCCCCAAATTTTAAACTACTGAATTTAAATTTAAAACCACTCACATCAAATTGTCTTCCATATACTTTTCCAACATCTTCTCTTGAAATATTCGTATCAATATTACCAAGATATTTACCATTCTCATTATTTCCGTCTATAAAAACCTCCATTTTATCTATCCCTGAATTTTCTCTTGAGTTACCTTCAATTGCCCATCCAACTATCTCAACATCTCCAGAAATTTTGCGATCAACTTTTGGATGATCAATGGTAATTACTATATTTTCTATTAATAATTCACCATCTAATATTATCTCATCTCTCTTACTATAATATATCTCTTTATGAAATGTCCTTAGATATCTATATTTAACAAAACTAGGAATTTTCACCACGTAACTAGGAATTTTCACTACGTAATCTTTAAAAACTAAAGTAGGTGAGATTAATGTTAAAATAATTATAGATAAAAAAACAATTTTATAAATTTTAAAATACCCTTTTTTCTTTATCTTCTCCCGTAAGTTATCTAAAAAATATCCCACAATTCCTAAAACCAAAAACCCATAGGCATAATTTGCGAAATACTCCGCGAGTTTTACATATCTAGCAATTAGTAGAAAGGGACAGATAACAAGCATAATTAGCCCAAATCCAATAAAGTATCTATACTCAAAATCAAAATATTGAGACAGGAGAAAAATAAAAGTCATCAATAAAATAGAAACCGGGTACAGATCAGGCTCAACATTTCTCCAGATAAGAGAGATTATAAGAAAAGCAAAAAATGATAAATAAATAGATAAACTTACTCTATTTTCTTTTAAATACTTCTGAAATTTAATAATCATTTTTTACTTTTCTTGCCCTTTATTTTTATTAACTTTTTTCGCGAATATAAAAGATAACCAATTATGCTAATTAGTGTAACTCCTGATATTATAATTGCTAAAAAATAAAATTTTTGTGGCCAGAATTCAATAATTAATTCATAATTTTCTTTACCGCCAACATTACTAGACTCAATATACCAAGAATTAGCATAACCATTTGCAACTAAGTGTCTGTCCTCTAAAATTGATTTTTTAAACCAAGTTTCGAAAGTATCGATTTCTAAAAATGTTGTCCTACTTGTACATTCTTTTACCTCTCCATTGGAATAGCTTATAACTTCTTCATTATAGCCATTTTTATTTAATTTTGAATTATTAATATTACTATATAGCTTCCAATACTCACTATAATTTTCTGTAAAGACTAGTACATATGGATCCTTTGCATTTTTTACTATTATTCTATACTTCGTTGGATTTATTTTCTCAAAGATAATTGTTGGAATTTCATTTTTTCCATATTTATTTATAGATAATGCATTTTTACCTAATTCTTTCAATTTTTCACTACTAGAATTTTCAATATAATTATTAATATAAATAACACTTCTTTGAGAGTAATCATTCGAATTAATGATATCGGTAAATTTTTCAACACCTTTATCACTAATGATTACATTTTTAGCAATATAAAAACGAGGTAAGACAATATCTGATGATAATTCATAAAGATCCAACTCTCCCAATGTTTTTTTAATATATATATCTTCATTATTTGACAGAACTTCATTAATCTGCTTTGGATTAGTGCCTTCATTTAATCCATAAAATGTCCAATCCAAATCATTTCTTTGCAATATATATTGAACTCCTAAAAAGCTTAATAGCTTACCTAAATTTTCACTATCATTTGACTTAATTTTTAAATAAATATAATCTAAAAATTTTTTTGTATATTTTGGAGTTATATAAGCTTCGCTATCATTATAGATCATTTGACCTCTAATAATATATGGTGTGATTTCAGCACCATGATAAGGATATTCTTTCCAATTATAAACTGTATATATTGGATGAGTGTTTTCTGGTAATATGAAAATTCTCGAATTTCTATTAAGGCTACCAATATAATTAGACATTTCAAACCAATAAGTTGGAATTTTGACCTCTGTCCCCGTATACACACCTTTTCTATTTGGAATTACATCACCTGTAAGTAAGGGCCATGAATTTAAGAAGATAACGCTTATAATAAATACTATAAATACTTTTTTAATATTATTTATAAATATATTACTCTGTTTTATTTTAGATATTCCTTCAGAGACTAAATTAGCACCAATACCAAAAAGTATTGAATAAGCAAAGACAACCATTGGCATAAAACGATAAAAAACACCTCTGTATATAGAAAATATAGGTATTTTTTTATAAATAAAAAGAAAGATATTTCCAAAAGGCCCATTTTCACCCTTAGCTAGAAAAAGCCCAATTATTATAATTATAAAGAAGAAAATATTATATTTTTTATTCAACTTTTTAAATGCAACAAAAAAAATAATTACAATTGGCACAAATGTAGTAAATATCAATAATACACTATTATAACTTGGGGAATACGGATAATGCTCAGTCCCTAGAAAAGTTTGCATCCAACCAGCAGCGCCTATCAATCTAAATAGATTTGATAATGATGAATCTGCTATATAGCTACTCTGTAGATCTTGAAAAAGACCTGAACTTCTGGTATTTATTATTACTAAAAAAAAGAAAATATATCCAATAATCCAAAAAAAGTTTAGAAAAAAAACTGTCAAAATAGTTTTTACTAAAAATAAAAACTCTCTAACTTTTTTATATAATAAAATACGATAAATTGCATAGAAAAATATAGGAAACCATGCTAGTGAATATGTTGCTAAATTATTACCAGAAGAAGCAAAAAAAATAGAGCTTATGCTAATTAAAAATGCATATTTGTTATAATTTTGAGTTTCTAAGCCTCTTAAAAACAGCCCAAATATTAATGGTGTTAATCCATAAATTAAAATTGTAGGCCAGAGAAGCGTAGTTACATAAATCAATATAAAAGGATTAAACATATAAAATATTGAAGCAACTAGTGGATTTGCATTATTGTGTTTATTATTAAAAACAGAAACACAGTAATACATAGATAACCCAGGTAAAGTAAATAAAATAATATACCAAATCTTTTCCACTGTTAAAAAGGAAAAACTTAATTCCCTAAAAAAGGTCCAGAAAAACAAAAAAGGAAAGATCTCAGCTAATCGAGATATATTTAAATTTCCTGCATATGTTTGTTCTATCCACGAATAAAAATTGTTAGCTAAATCATTAAAGCCATACTCATAAAGATGATACAAAACATCTTGATGTATTAGTATCAAATTATTTTTAAACCAAATTAGAGGGGTACATCCTAAAATAAGGATAAAAAGGACTACTTTATTTTTTTTTATGAAAAATATAATGCGATTTAAAACCATACTATAACAAAAACAATTAATTAATTTTTGGTAAATAATTCATCCAACCAGCTATAAAGATATAATTATTGAAATTAGTATTTAAACATTTGAGAGCCTCCTAAAAAACTAGTTCTTAGAAATCCTTTATATTCCTAATTAATTACTTGTTTGAATTTTTCTTTTTTAATATATTATAGATTGCTAAATAAATTACACATCCAACCATACATATTAAACTAACTAATAAACTCCAATAATATAAACTCTGTGGCTTAAAATATAAGACTAATTCTATATTAAATGAACCATCTGGATTTATTTGATAATATTTAGTTGAGTAATTGTCTTCAATTATATTTGAATCAATTAACCAACTATTAGCATAACTATATAATAACTTATGACCTTGTTCAAAAACTGGTTTGCGATATAAATAGGATAGATCTTCTAATTCAAAAACTTTAAGGTTGATTTGTTTATCAAAACTCCCTTTACCAATTGGCTGTAAATAAAGTTTAAAGAAACGGTTATAAGATTCCAAAAAATTAAGCACTAATTTTCCTCTGAAATTCTCCAATTTAATAATGTACTTAACAGGTGAGACATTAACAAATTTTATTTCTGTATCACTGTTGTTTTCTGATAAAAAAAGACGTGCTGTATAATATTGCCTATTTAATTTGTATAAATCAATAAAATCATTACTAGTCACCAGTGATGCAATTTCATCTTCTAAATATTTTGTAAAGATACTTAATGACTCTGGTTTGGCATAATAATCATCTTTTCTAATTAAAATATATTTAACATTTAATTTTTTAATTTGTTTTAAATCATAATCTTCATAAACTAAGTCAAGAATTTCCGATTTGCCTGGAAAATTAGTAAAAGTATTATACAAAAAAGGTTTATAAGTTTGAGTGCGTAAAATATCTCGGCCAATAAACAAATGATCGTAATGGTTAACAACCATAGAGAACTTTGGATAAACTAGAACATTAAAAATCTCATAATCATTGTTAAGAATATTAAGAACTTGTTGATATTCGGTAGGAATACTAGTTATTGCACTACCACTATTTGGATAATTATCTTTAGCTAAAATTACTTCTCCTTTTAACAATGGTAAAGAAATGAAAATTATTATTATAATAAAATATAATCTTAAGTATCTATAAATTTTAGATTTACGATAAAATCTAAGAACTAGTAAAATTAAGCTTGATAGGGCAAAAATGACAATAATGGTAAACTTACTGTCAGGAGTTCTAACCAAGACAAAAATAGGAGACTTTAATAGATAGGTAAAAAATTCACCGGCAGGTTCTTGTGAACCTTTGCTAAAAAACAAACCAACCAATAAAATTCCTAAATATGGTATGGATTTTTTTGATAAAGTTTTATCTCTAAGAATAGCTAAAATAATAATAAAATAAATTGAAAAAGCAGCTATTATATAATAACTACTTAGATAATAATCATGAAAGGTCATAATGCTTTTTGGCGACCAATCAGTATAAAGTGTCCAACTAGAATAATTCATAAAAATATTTAAAAAACCACCTTGCAAATTTCCCATTTGCGAGCCTTCGAATATTTCTTTTTTGAAAGCATTATTAAATTTATTTTCAAAAATAAATGCAAAAATCAGATAAGAACTTGCAAAAAGAGGTAGTAGTATACTATAAATAATATTTTGTATTTTCACTTTACGATAATGCTTTAAAATATTTTGGTACTGTGTTAGACAAAACACTAAAATGGCAAAAACAATTGGAATAATATATGTCACTTGATTGATGGCAACAAACAAAATCAAAGCAAGATAAACTAATTGCTTATTATTGATCTTTCCTTTTTGAGCAAATTTTAATAAATAATAGAATAATAAAGGAAGTAATCCAAAAATTAAATATGGCAAAGTAAAGGCTTGCCCAAGATTCATAGTTAAGATATTAAACAAACTAGAGCAATAAAAAAGAGTAATAATTAAAGAATCAATTAAATCTTGCCGACTATGCTTATACTTATTATAATAACTAATTAGTTTATAAAAACCTAAAAATGAAAAAAACATTATCGCAAAGGATAATAAAAATAAAAATAAGAACTGCACCACTCTTACACTCAATCCTATCCGATATAGGAATGAATAAAAAAATAGATTTAAAAAATTTACTGATACTTGAATTAAATTAGTTTGCCCCCCTTCATCCAGAATGCGAACAAAACTTTTATTGTAAATATCTAGTAAGCTTAAATAATTAGGGCTATCAATATGGGCTAAAAATTCGTTTTGCCTTATAAAAGAAAAAATATAGAAAGTATAAATTAGAGTGAATAAAAATATTAATATAGTTGCTAAAATAATATTTTTTTTTGAAAGATTATTATTCATAAAAAAATAATTTCATGACTACTTTATTTATTGAATTTCAACTTTCTCGAATGTAACCACTAGGGATACTTTAGTATAAATATGATCCCCGAAACTTGGGTACAGACTTATCTATGAAAATATCTGTCATAGTTATTTGTTAACATATTAAGATAACAATCTCACCTAGTATTCTCTATCATCAATAATATTATTAATCATTAAAATATTATAGAACTTAGCGTGAGGGTCCCCCAAAAACTAGTCCGCCCATAATGTCAGTAAACACACCTTTTGAGGGTCCCCCAAAAACTAGTACACTCATAATGTCAGTATTTCGGCCTTATTTGTTCCTTTGGACAATTGTCCAGCAAACTCAGCTGGAGTCATATTACCAAGAGAACTATGAGGCCTATACTCATTATAGTCTATTCTCCATGCTTCTAGTTTATCCTGTGTATCCTTGATAGATAAGAACCAATTAGTATTTAAACACTCATCTCTAAGACTACCACCGGAGGACTCTATAAAGGCATTATCTACCGGCTTTCCGGGACGGGAGAACTCCAGTTTAATATTATTTTGATAGCTGTAATTATCCAGTGCTTTAGATACAAATTCCGGCCCATTATCCACTCTTATCCTTTCAGGTCGCCCTCTATGGTAGCTAATGCTATCCAGTATGTCCACTACTGTATCTCCTGTGATGCTGCTACCAGCATAAATATTTAAACATTCCCTTGAGTATATATCCATCATGGTAAAGGTCCTAAAACACCTTCCATTAAAAAGTGCATCTGACATAAAGTCCATGGCCCAGCACTGGTTTATCCCAGTTACATCTACTTTGGGTAACCTGGCCTGGCTGACCCGCTTCCTCTTTGACTTATATCGCAGATTAAACCCTTCCTGGCGGTATATCCTGTATACGGCCTTATGGTTTATCCTCCATCCCTTACGGAGAAGCAGCACATGTATCCTTTTGTATCCATACCGGACCCTGTAAGAGGCAATATCCAGTATCCGCATCCTAAGCAGGATATTGTCACTTCTTTTGGCTATAGCGCTGGGTTGCCCTGTTAAACCTTATCACCTTGCATCCCAATCTTTCGCTTATATCATAATAGGCCTGCAGCCAATCTACTGTTTTACGTTTGGCAGCAGGCCTTAGAACTTTTTTGA
>SDBT01001414.1_pt1 | contig 42182 bp, 22 predicted proteins | sample 2277101 | NCBI WGS metagenome assembly SDBT01 (sample SAMN10404973, study PRJNA504765) | marine sediment metagenome | isolation source: marine sediment core GS10_PC15, 103 cmbsf | place: Arctic Ocean: Southern Knipovich Ridge | collected 2010 | reverse complement strand
ATTGAAAGCATGCTTGAGTATGCGGGCGGTGATAACAAAAAACCATATTTTATCTGTGAATATGTTCATGCAATGGGTAATGGTTGTGGAAATGTTCAAGAGTATTGGGATGTAATTGAAAATAATCCTCAGTTTATTGGTGCATGTGTTTGGGATTGGGTTGATCAAGGTTTATATAAAAGGGATGAAAACGGAAAAGAGTATTTTGCTTATGGTGGTGATTTTGGCCCGCCTGATACACCAAGTGATGGAAACTTTTGTTTGAACGGATTGATTTTCCCGGACAGAACGTATTCGGCAAAGTTGTGGGAGATAAAAAAAGTTTATCAAAATATTTCGGTTAAACCTCTTGATTTGCTGAAAGGGAAAGTGAAAATAAGGAATAAATTTAGTTTTACTAACCTCAATAAATACGAAGCGAAATGGGAATTAAATGAAGACGGGGTTGTAATTCAAAATGGGAAAATTGGGAGAATTAATGTTGATCCGCTAAAAAGCAAAATTGTTACAATTCCATTTGATAAAGTACAGACTAAAACTGGAGCTGAATATTGGTTGAAAGTTAGTTTTACTCAATCTGACAAATCTCTCTGGGCGGAAAGAGGGTTAGAAATTGCCTGGGATCAATTTAAGATTCCATTTAAAATTAAATCCACCGAAGTTTTAGATGTCATTGATACACCTTCACTAAAAATAGTTGATAGTAAAAATGAAGTTGAAATTAGTGGTGATAATTTTAGAATAGAATTTGATAAATCTTCGGGGACAATTCGATCGTTCAATTACAAGGAGAACGAATTTATTTATAATAAGAATGGCCTGTTAGGTGGCCCAATTCTTACTGTTTACAGAGCACCGCTGGATAACGATGCACGCATCAGAGGCAAATGGGAAGAATCCGGTTTAGATAAAACTGTACCTCATGTTGATTCATTTAGAGCAGAATTGTTGGATGAAAAAACAGTTGGCGTAAGTGTTCGAATTAATCATAAAATAAATAATGAAAGTGGATTTATCCATAACTGTACTTACACAATACTAGGGAGTGGGGATGTTTTCGCTGATAATCAAATATTCCCGTACGGCAATTTGCCATCTCTTGCTCAAATAGGAATTTCATGTGTAATTGCTCCGGAATTTGAAAATATTAAATGGTACGGACGTGGACCATTTGAGAACTACTCGGACCGCAAAACCGCTGCAGCAATGGGGCTGTATTCGGGCACAGTTGCAGAGCAATATGTTCCATACATTATGCCGCAAGCTAATGGCAGTAAGCAAGATGTACGTTGGGCGTTACTTACAAACGCACAAGATGAAGGAATGATGATTGTCTATCGTACGCAACCGTTTACTTTGAATGCATTGCATTATAGCCAACATGATTTAGAAAAAGCAAAACATACATATGAACTAAAGCAGAGCGATGAAATATATCTTACTATATCTGCAAGTGAACGTGGTGTGGGTAATGCAAGCTGCGGTCCCGAGATATTAACAAAATATGAAGTACCAGGAAAACCAACTGCATTTAGTTATAGTATAAGACCCTATAATTCAAGTATGGGGCAGCCAGGTGATTTTGCACGAGGCGCAAAATCAATTATTGTAATCTCGCCCCCAATGGTTTTTAGAGATATCTATGGATTGGTTACGATTAATTCAGTATTGCCGGATGCAGAATTATTTTACACATTAGATGGTTCTGAACCTACACAGAAATCTCTTAAATATGTTAAGCCATTTGAGCAAGTTTCATCTTCAATCATTAAAGCTAAATCTTTTATCAATGGAGCACAGAGCAGCATAATATTTACTGAATTTCAGCAACTGCAAGCATTAGAACCAATTATTTTTCCAGAAGACGCATATTTTACTGATGTAATAAAAATTACTCTAACCTCACTTATGCCGGGTGTTGAAATTAGGTATACACTTGATGGAAGCGATCCTATTGAATCATCGAAACTTTATACCAATCCGGTTAATATTCGGGAGACATCAATACTTAATGCCAGGGCTTTTAAAAATGAACATAAGCCGAGTGAGGTTGCGACTGCAAAATTCGTGCAAGTGCAGGTCGGTAATGGTATCCAATACAAATATTATGTGGGAAGGTGGGATAGCGCACCCAATTTTTTAGAGTTAACTGCTGAAAAGACCGGTATTATCAGTCAATTCCTGTTAGAGGAAGTTAAAACCAATAACGACCATTATGCCCTCTTGCTAATGGGCTCTATAAATACTGAGGAGACCGGAGAATATACTTTTTATATCGGTTCAAATGATGGCTCTAAATTGTATGTCGATAATGAATTTTTGATTGATAATGATGGGCCTCATGGATATCAGGAAAAGCAGGGGAAAATCAATTTAGATAAAGGGCAACACAAAATAGAAGTTAGGTATTTCCAGGCTGGTGGCGGACAAGAATTAAAAGTATTTTGGAAAGGGCCGGGATTTGAAAAGAGAGAAATGACAGCAGAAGATTTATCAGGAAATAAGGAATAAAGTGTAATGAATTTTTGTGAAAACCGTTTTGGGATTTATCTATTAGTCATCATCAGTTTCTTAGCTAATGATTTAACATTGGCTGATACCAAGCCCTGTTATAATGTTCTTGAATTTGGCGCAAAAGCAGATGGAAAGATTTTTGATACAAAAGTAATTCAGAAAGCAATAGACGAATGTGCCAATAGTGGCGGAGGTACCGTCGTGTTTCCTGCTGGAATATATCTTACTGGAACTATTATAATGAAGGATAATGTAATTCTGAATTTACAAGCCGGTAGTAAAATATTGGGAAGCAAAAACATAAATGATTATCCTGAGTATTCTTTAATCTGGGGCAATAAACTCAAAAATATTGGAATTACTGGTTTTGGAACAATTGATGGACAGGGGGAAAGCTATCAAGGTAAAAAAACCAGACCAGCTCTGATAAAGTTTGTGAGTTGTAAGAATGTAATAGTCGAAGGCGTTACATTACAACATCCAGCAGCTTGGACCCAACATTACTTGAAATGTGATGGTGTTACCCTTCGCGATCTGAAAATTTATGCCCATGGGGCGGAAAATAATGATATGGTTGATATTAACCAAAGTCGTAATGTGGTTATTTCTGGTTTGATCGGAGACTCTGATGATGATGGTATAACGTTGAAAAGTACTGGCGATGGCTTGGTAGAAAATGTTGTTATTTCCGATTGTATTATTCGTACTCGTACCAATGCTATTAAAGCAGGAACTGAATCTTACGGTGGGTTTCGGAATATTACTATTACGAACTGTACTATTGGTCCCTCGGTTACAAAAGATGGTTTCTCAGGGTCTAAAGAGGGATTGGCAGGAATTGCCCTTGAGATTGTCGATGGTGGAATAATGGAAAATGTTGTAATTTCAAATTTGGTCATAGAAGAAACGACGGCTCCAATTTTTATCCGTTTAGGAAACAGAGCCAGAGAATATTTAAATATGAAAAAGCCTGTTGGTTCAATAAATAATATTAGCATTAGTAATTTGATTGCAAAGAATGCCAGTAAAACAGGCTGCTCAATTGTTGGAGAAATAGGTCATCCCATTAAAAATATTTCTATTTCAAATGTTAGAATTAGCTTTATTGGAGGCGGTACTTTAGCAGAAGGTTTGGCAGAAAAGCCTGAGTTAATTAATGAATATCCTGAATCTGTACGACTTGGAATTTTACCTGCCTATGGTTTTTTTGTTCGACATGTAGATAGAATAACATTTAGAGATGTAGAACTAACTTATAATAATGAAGAGCATCGACCAGCTATGGTTTTAAATGATGTGAAAAATTTAAAATTATTGAATTTCAATGCAGAGATAGCAGATGATGCTTTGGGGCAATTGGTTTTACAAAACACCCGGGATGTATTTATTAACGGATGTTCTCCACTATCATCAAATGTATTTTTGCGACTCGAACAAAATTGTAAAAATATAAATGTTACTGGCAACAATTTTAGTGAAATCAACAAACCTATATTTATTGATGAAACAATAAATACAGATGATTTAAATATTTCATCAAATCTTACTGGTAAATCAACCTTATTTGAAATATTGCAACCTAACATTGAACGTGATAGTTTGGGGATGGTAAATATTTATTATCCTAATAAAGCTGATGTGTATTATACAACTAATGGTACTAATCCTACGAAATTATCAAAGAAATATGCAAAAGCATTTGAACAAATTAATCCGGTTGTTATTAAAGCAAGAGCATTTGAAAAGATCAACTCAAGCGGCACAGCAATATTAGAACTGAAAAGACTTGATGTATTGGCTCCTCGTATTCTTCCTTTCGACCAATTTTTCAATGAAAAAATAGAAGTAAAATTGACGTCTAATACAATAGGAGCAAATATTTATTACACTATTGATGGCACAACACCTGGCAAAACCTCTTTAAAATATAAAAGATCAATCATTATTCAGGAAAAATCAAATCTACGTGCAATTGCTATAAAGGATGGACTTGTACCCAGTGACGAATCAACATCAAAATATGAATCAATAGAAAAATTAGAAGGGATTCAGTATAAGTATTATGAAGGCAAGTGGATAGAACTTCCCAACTTTTTAGATTTAACTCCTAAAAGAGTCGGTATCGTAAATATGTTTAAATTAGATGGTCTGGAACATAAAGATCTCCATTTCGGTCTTATTATGCATGGATATTTGTATATTATAAATAAAGGGGATTATACATTTTTTGCAGCCACAAATGATGGAAGCAAACTATTAGTGGATAATGTAGAAGTGGTTAGTAATGATGGTGCACATGCCATTATAGAAAAATCCGGGAAAATATATTTGGAGAAAGGAAACCATCTGATAGAATTGAGATATTTCCAATCAGGTGGTGGAAAAGACTTAAAGGTCTCCTGGGAAGGACCGGGATTTAAAAAGAGAGAGATAACATCAGAAGATTTGTCTGGCTAAGTATATCAATCACTTAAAACCCTTATCTAGTGGAGAAAGTTACAATGGATGATTTGACAAATCCCGGCAATGATATGAGTTATGAGAAGAAAATGCTTTTTTGGGCCTGTTTTGTTGCTATTGCGGTAACGGCATTTATATTTATTATTAGAGGCCAGGTGATTAATGCCTGGGCTCAAGAATTTGCATTAACAGAAACACAAAAAGGTGAAATTCTTGGTGTCGGATTGTGGCCATTTGCTATTTCAATTATTTTATTTAGCCTGGTTATTGATTTTATAGGTTATGGCAAAGCAATGGTTTTTGCTTTTTGTTGTCATATTCTTTCAGGTATTGTTATTCTAACAGCTGGCGGTTACTGGGGATTGTATATTGGAACCCTCCTTCAATCTCTTGCAAATGGCGCTGCACAAGCAGTTGCCGATCCTGTTGTAGCCTCAATATTTAAAAAAGATAAGAGTAAATGGCTTAGTATTTTACATGCCAGCTGGCCAGGTGGTATGGTTATCGGTGGAATGTTTGGGATTATGATTAGTGATTTTGATTGGAGATGGCGAATATCACTGCTTTTCATTCCAATGACAATTTACGGTTTAATGATGCTTGGCCGCAAATTTCCCATCCATGAAAGAGTCCTTGCCGGTATATCATATAAGGAAATGTTAAAGGTAACCGGAGGATTAGGGTTTTTCGTTATCTCCATACTCGTCTTCGGGGAGCTTGGTCGCATTCTGTTATGGCCAAATTATATAGCATTAATTTTAGCAACTGGTATTGCTGTCTATTTAGGTGTTTATCTAAGATCTATTGGTAATCCAATATTTTTATTGTTACTGTTTATTATGATTCCATTAGCGACAACGGAATTAGGAACCGATAGTTGGATCACTTCAATGATGACAGATGAGATGAAGTCTCTCTCTATCAATGCTGGTTGGGTGTTAATTTATACTTCTTTTATTATGATGATATTGAGATTTATGGCAGGACCACTTCTTCGATATTTTTCACCATTAGGACTGCTTGCGGCTTGCAGCTTAATAGCTACTATTGGACTTATCGCGTTGAGTAAAACAACAGGATTAATGATATTTGTGGCGGCTACTGTTTATGGTGTTGGTAAAACATATTTTTGGCCAATGATGTTAGGCGTTGTTGCCGAACGGTTTCCTAAAGGGGGAGCACTCGCTTTAAATACAATGAGTGCTGTGGGAATGCTCAGTGTTGGTATTTTGGGCACGGTATTTTTGGGTAATATTCAAGATACTGCTATTGAAAAACAATTAAAAAATGAATATCCTGTCTTATCTTCAAAAATCCTTATAGAAAAAACCAGCATTATAGGGGAATATGAAGCAGTTGACCCCGATCTCCGTTCAAAGTTAAATGAGGATGAACAAGAAATTATCGGTAATATTGAGAAAAAAGCGAGTAAAAATGCATTAATGATTGTTGCTGTTTTCCCGATAACTATGCTGATTGCTTATATTTTTTTAATTTTCTATTTCAAAAGAAAAGGCGGCTATAAAGTAGTTAATCTACAAGAGGCAAATAACTAATATAACCTGAATTATTCACAAATCTTAAGGTTAACTTGATTAAGTTAAATGAAACCAATGGTTTAATTCCCCCTTAGAAAAGGGGGCGAGGGGGTTGTCTATCAACGAAAGTTATAGAATAATCAAAAATTTTTACATCCCCTTAATCCCCTTTTCTAAGGGGAAATTAGACTGTGCTTATTTCAAAGATTCCGGTTGTTTTAAAAATTCAGGAATTAATCAAGTTAACTAATTGAGGGTTAAATATATGTTAATGCTTAAACAAAAAAGGATATTATTCATACTCATCACCTTATTCTTTTCAAGCTTAATAGGATGTCAGTCAAAAGCGATTAATGTTCTTATTCTTAGTGGAAGAAATAATCACAATTGGCAGCAAACGACGCCCGTTATTCAAAATATTCTGGAAGGAAGTAGCCGATTTAACGTGACGGTTACAAACAATCCTGAAGATCTTAATCCAAGTGAATTAAATCAATATGATGTCATACTAAGTAATTGGAATACATGGCCTGATGTTACCGGGGAAAGGTGGAATCCGGATTTGGAGAAAGCCTTTTTAAATTTTATTGGCGGTGGAAAAGGATTTGTCGTTGTTCATGCTGGTAGTTCTACTCTTCAGGATTGGCCGGAATTTCAGCAGATTGCCGGAGGCACCTGGGGGAAAGATATTACCGGGCATGGACCAATTCATACTTTTAAAGTAGACATTGATGATAAGAATCATCCGGTATTGAAGGGATTAAAAGAGTTCTATATAAAAGATGAACTTTGGAATCGCACAAAATTTCAAGATGATATACATATTGTCTGTAGTGCCTATTCATCACCGGAGAAAAAAGGAACAGGTAAGAATGAACCGGTTGTGATTACAACTAAATATGGAAAAGGACGTGGTTTTTACAGTGTACTTGGTCATAATAAAGCAACCATGCAAAACACGGCCTGGAAAACTCTATTATTAAGAGGAACTGAGTGGGCGGCAACAGGAAAGGTAACTATTCCTGTGCAAGAACCGTGGCCGGAAAATTCTGAAATTGCTGAAAGACAAAGTAAATATTGGGAACAATCAGATACTACACTCGCATTAATGAATGGTTATAAGATTGTCTGGCAATTTAATTTCCCTCAATTAGGGAAACCTTATTTTCATCCTCTTAATACTGTTGATGGATATACTCTTACATGGTTGAGCCCTCCCGACCATCATTGGCATTATGCTCTCTGGTTTTCCTGGAAATACATTAATGGAATAAACTACTGGGAGGAAGATAAAACCACACATCTCTCTGATGGATTAACTGAAGTGACTAAACAAACTGTTTCATTAAATGATGATCTGTCGGCGCAGATTACAATGCAGATTTCTTATCGTCCCCAAAACAGTGATGCTGTGCTAACTGAAAAACGGACAATTTATGTTAGTCCTCCGGATGAAAGAGGTAATTATTATATGGATTGGGAAGGCGATTTTAAAGCCGGGGATAAGGATGTGATTTTAGAGCGGACACCTGTTGAAGGACAAGAAGAAGGACGGCGTTGGGGCGGTTACGCAACATTAGGTTTGCGTGTTAAGGCAGAAACTCTTTCGGGAATATCACTATTAAATGATGCTGGACAGAGAGGACTTGATATTCATACCACACCAACTAAATGGACAGATATCAGCGGGATAATAAAAGATGATACTACAAAATCAGCGGGAATAACAATTTTTGATCATGATAAAAATCCTCGTCACCCTGTTCCCGGCTATGTGATTAATTCAGAGAATAATAATGATTGGGCCCGTTTTGTATATACCAATCCAGGATTCCTTTATAATAGTGGCTATACAATAAAGGCGGGGGAAAGATTAAAACTGCGCTATCGTGTATTGGTGCATGATGGAATGGGTAAGCTTAAAGAGTTAAATGAGATTTTTAATAACTATATAAAAGACTAATTTTAACTTTTAGGAGGAATGAAGATGGGAATTTCAAGACGATCATTTATTAAAGGTACAGCAGCAATGGGTGCATTAGCTGGTTTTCCAACAATTATTCCAGGTTCTGTTCTGGGAAGAAATGGAAATACGCCTCCAAGCGAAAGAGTAAACATCGGACTTATTGGCTGCGGAAATCGGTCTGGTGTTGCAATTAAATACAAAGATTATTCGAAATCGCAGGTTGTTGCAGTTTGCGATCCGATAAGAGAGCGGCGGTTAAAAAGAAAAGCAGAGTTTGATAATTGCGCAGATTACAATGATTTCCGTGATTTATTAGCACTTGATGATGTAGATGCTGTTCACATTTCCACATCAGATCATTGGCATGTCCCAATATCTCTGGCAGCTGCAAGAGCTGGAAAGGATATGTATACAGAAAAGCCATTAGGTAAAAGTATCGCCGAAGACATTGCTGCACGCGCGATTGTTGATAAATACAATCGTGTTTTCCAATATGGAGCACAGCAACGTTCTATGGTCCAGGTTCGTATGGGAATAGAATTAGTTCTCAACGGTCATATTGGTGATGTAAAAGAAGTATATGTTTGGGCGCCGCATGGTGAATCTGGCGGATCAGCAACACCGGTACTTCCAGTTCCTGAAGGATATGATTATGATCTCTGGTTAGGTCCGGCGCCTGAAGCTCCATTCTCTTATGATCGATGTTTACATCAAAGTGGTAGGAATGCCATATTTCATGTTTATGACTATGCTATAGGATTCATGGCTGGTTGGGGTGCTCATCCCATGGACATGCTGCAATGGTGGGCTGATAATGCCGGCTTGGAAACAATTCCGACTCGTTATGAAGGATCTGGTGAGATAGGTATCGGGGGATTATTTGATACTCTTACAAACTGGGATGTTACATGTACTTATGCAAATGGCACAAAAATGAGGTTCATGGATGACCAAACAGCAAGCAGACTTAATCCGCATCCCGGAGTGGAACCTTTTCACGGAACTCTATTCGTCGGGACGAAGGGATGGGTGAAAGTAAAGCGTGCAGGCTGGAAAGTTTCAGATGAGAAACTTTATAAAATTGGAAAAAATCCTGGTAAGAAACGGTTAGCGGAAAGTAAAGATCAGGTAACTAACTTTGTAGATTCCGTAATAAGCAGGGAACAACCGGTAGATAATCTTCACTCTGCAGTAAGATCAGACATTATTTGCCATCTCTCTGATATATGTATCAGGGAAGGTCGGGCGATAACCTGGGATAATGAAAAGGAAACAATTGTCGGAGATCCTGAAGCGGCTAAAAGAATGCACTGTTCTATGCGAGAACCATGGACTCTTTAGTCATATACCTGGTGGTATATTTAACCAGGTAAATATGAAGGTTATGCATTGGATAATTATTCATAAAATCCAAATTCATAAGCCGCATCAAAAAGGGCTACAATATTCTCTGCAGGTACACCAGACTGGATATTGTGAACATTATTAAAAACATAGCCGCCTCCCTTTTTGAATATTTCAATATTTTTTCGTACATGTTCTTTAATTTCGTCTGGTTTTGCAAATGGCAGGACATGCTGGGAGTCAATCGCACCGCCCCAGAAGACAAGTTGGTCACCAAATTTTTCTTTAAGATTGATAGGATCCATTTTATCAGTACTGATTTGAACCGGATTCAAAATATCAATGCCGTTGTCAAGCAGATCGGGAATCAGTTCAACGACCGAACCGCATGTATGGTACCAGATTTTTGCAGATGTTAGTGATTTAATGTGCTGAACCAGTTTCTTTTGGCGCGGTTTTACGATCTGACGAAAGAAGTCCGGAGAAAATAGAGGGCCCAATTGTCCGGCCAGATCATCGCCAATCATCACCACATCTATAAGGTTACCGATTTCTGACATGAAACCAGAATAATAATCCATCCAGAACTTTAATATCTGATCGAGTAGCGATTCACAGAATTTAGGATTTTCTAACATATCATTAAACCATTGTTCCATACCGCGCATATACCAGCATGTTTCGTAAACAACTCCGCCAATTCCAGTGGAAATAGCAAAGGGTGTTTCATGATATAATTTAAGGGCTTGCTCGCGAATTCCCGAAAAACGTGTTGGATCACCACCATCGGGCCAGGAATAATTCTCAATATCTGCAATTGATGCATCAGCGAGCGGATGATGAGATATATCCATATATAGCTGCTGATCATCCGGCATTGACCAAATCACACCAAATTCATCTTTTAGATCATGCCAGTGTCTCCCGTCGCGCGTATTCCTCTCAATAGCACCTTTGAAGCTATCCGGACCGTGAGCGCAAATATATCGGGTATCAACCCGCAAACGTTGCAACACTTCCTCGCAGGGCGCCGCCAGCTGTTGCACAGGATCGAGAATTGTTATATCATTTTCGATTCCTAAATAATCCAGCAAATCTTTATAAGCTTTTTTATGAATGCCTGTTTGGAAACCACCCAGGTCAATTGGAACGCGATCAGGTATTTTATGGTTGAGCGTTCTGCGTAACCGTTCTCTGGAGGTCATAGATTCTCTCTTTGTACCTTGCATTTTGTATCTATCCTCCTTAAATAAAATAGTTGTAAGTGAAAGGTGAAACGCCAAAAATGAAACACATTAATTTTAATCATTGTGCAATTATACATAAATTATGTTTAATTCTGAAATTGAGTTTAAAATTAAATCTCTTTTCATAAAATAAATTTTCGAAAGAGAAAATTCGTGAAAAAGGATTATACCGGGTTAGAAAAAGTCTATCAAATGGCTCGCGATTTGATAGGAAGCGGACTTCAGGCAGGAACAATATATCACGAGGTTTGGATTCGGGATTACAATACGTTTATCGAAGTTGCCTGCGACGTGCTACCGTTGGAGCGTGTTCATGAAAACTTGTTGATGTTTTTTAAATTTCAGGGTGATGATGGAAATATTATCGACGGATTTATTCCGCGCGAAAAAATTGTCCAGGCAAATGTCGTATATGATTATTCTTATACTGACACTGCACCGCAATATGCCGGACATAAAAACACCGTTATAACGGATCAGGAAAGTAGTCTTGTTCAGGCGGTCTCGAAATATATCAATAAAACTGGGGATACTTCAATCCTGCAGGAGAAAGTGTCCGGTATAAATGTGCTCGACCGTCTTCAGCAGGCTATGGAGTTTCTGCTGGCCAACCGGTTCTCCGAAAAATACGGATTGATCTGGGGCGACACAACTATAGACTGGGGCGATGTGCAACCCAGGCATGAGTTGGGTGTTTTGATGGATGAAAATAGTCATCCGGCTATCTCTATTTACATTAATGCCATGTTTGTTATTGCTCTCAATAATCTGATTGAGATGATTAAAAATAATGAAGGAAGGGCAAAATGGATTAAAGTTAGGGATAAATTAAAAATAAATATTAGACAACATTTATGGGATGCCGGATCGAATAAATTTATTCCTCATATCTATTTAGAGAGTTCACCCTTTCCGGAAGATTTTGACGAAAATCAGCTATATTTTCATGGCGGAACGGCAGTTGCCATTGAAGCTGGTTTGCTTTCCCAAAAGGAAATTGCCTCTGTACTTGAATGGATGAAAAAGAATAAAAAATTAGCCAAAGCTCAATCAATAGGGATTACCGTTTACCCGCCCTATCCTAAGGGCTATTTTATGAATCTTTTTATGGTTCCTTTTGGATATCACAACGGCGGTGATTGGAGTTGGTGGGGTGGGCGGATGATTCAACAGTTGATCCGCAACGGATTTATTAAAGAGGCCTGGGAAGAGGTACAACCGATGGTGGATAGAGTGATAAAAAACAATGGATTTTACGAGTGGTATACTGTTGACGGATTACCCAAAGGAGCCGGGAGTTTCAGGGGGGAAGCCGGAGTCCTGGCCAAAGCCATAGAAATGCTGAGGGATTCTCCTGCAGTGGATGAGATTTGATCCAAATACAAAGGATAAGAAAATGTATCCAAATTCATGATAAATAAAAACCTTCACATGTTAAACTAATTATGGAGTAAAAATGAAAAAATCAATACTACACAAATTCTTGATAGGTTTGTTTTTAGTTCTATCAAGTAGTTTTTTTATACAATGTTCACAAAAAGAAAAGTCACAAATTTCAGAAGAAGAATGGGCTTCTTTGCCTGCAGATGGCCCATATTTATCAGCTTATGAGCGCATCATTTGCAGTTCCGGTGCAACAAAATCCGAATTGTATGCGGCAAGTGAATTTCAAAAATTTTTCAAAGGGTTTACAGGAAAAGAATTGACCATCGATAGAACCGATTCGCAAAGCGGCAAAATCATTTTAATAGGCGCGGAAGCGGCTGCTGCCGCCGGCCTGCAGGTAAACACAGAAAAGATGGGCGAAGAAGGGTTTAATATTGATATTGTCAGAGATAAGTTAGCAATTTATGGCGGCCGTCCTCGTGGTACACTCTATGGGGTCTATGAGTTTTTTGAGCAATATTGCGGTGCACGTTACTTGACCCATGATCACACCTTTTATCCAGCGGAGGGGAAAGATAAGGACTTTAGAATTAAAGGACGTAACTATAGCTATGTACCTCCTTTTGCTTTCCGCTGGTCATATTATGGTGAAACGAATCGCAATCCTGCCTTTGCCGTACAATTGCGTACAAATACGGTTGTTGGTGCGGAAGAGCTCGGTGGGATTACCGGTTATAAATTGGTAGGCCATAATGTGGCTTATCTTGTTCCGCCTGCTATCTACGGAAAAGAACATCCGGAATATTATGCTTTGGTGAATGGGCGGCGTATGTTGGATATGCATGGCGGCGGGCCGCAGTTGTGTATGACAAACCCGGAAGTGCTTGAAATTGTCATTAAGGCCACTCTGGATGCTATTGAGAAAAATCCGACGCTAAAAAATTTCAATGTCGCCCATATGGATAATGGCAGCTACTGTACCTGTAAATCTTGTGCTGCAATTGATGCGCGCGAAGAATCCCATGCTGGGGCGACGCTTTCTTTTGTAAATGCTGTGGCGGAACGCATCGAAAAGATGCATCCCGAGGTGTTGATTGGCACCTATGCTTATCAGTACACCCGCAAGCCCCCAAAAACAATCCGTGCGCGCGATAATGTGTTAATTCAGTTGTGCAGCATAGAGTGCTGTGACTTTCATGCGATTGACGATCCCTCTTGTTCGTTGAACCAAGAATTCTGTGAAGACATGGATGGTTGGAAGAAAAAAGCAGAGAATATTTTTATCTGGCATTACAACACTAATTTCAGGGGCTATCTGCTTCCTTTTCCTAACTTGCGCAGTATCGGGAAAAGTGTAGAATATTTTGCGAAAAATAACGGGCGCGGTGTATTTATGCAGGCTGCCGGGAACGGTTTTTCCACAGAATTGAGTGATCTGCGCAACTATGTGATGTCGCGCTGCCTTTGGAAACCGGGCCGGGATAGTTGGCAGGAAGCGCTGGCGTTCTGCCGTATGCATTATGCTGAATCCGCCCAGCCGATTATCGATTACCTTACTTATTATCACGATCTCATTGATAAAGAGAGCAGACATCCCGGTTGTTTTCCTACCGAAGCTTCATTATGCTTAAACTCTGAAACTGTGAGACGTATTGATAAATATTTCGATGAAGCGTTAGCTTTGGCACAATCCGAAAAAGTGCGTTCGCGTATTGAAAAGGCATCTCTATGCGCCTATCGCGCCAAACTCAGTGTCGCTACGATGGATCTGAAGTATGAGAAAGGCGTCTGTAAACCATCTCTGGAAGGCGTTGATGAAAACTTGCTTGAACGCTATACAGAATTATGTGCGAAGTATAATGTTAGCATGGAAAATGAGAGGATAAAAATTGATACCTATCTGAATAATATGCGTAAACTTTATGCCGGCATGACTGCGGTTCGTCTGGAAAATGATTTCTGGCGGGTGCTGGTATTGCCGGAAAGTAATGCAAAAGTAGTTGAGATGACCTACAAACCCACCGGCCGTGACGTGATTCAACCTGCCCGGTCGCTGGATCGTTTTCGTTTTGAGGAATGGGTTCGACAGGGCGATGGCCCGAAAGCCGATGGTATTTTGGCCTATAAAGTAATTGAGGAAAGCCCTACAAAAACGGTGGTAGCGCTCACGGCAAAAGATGGCGCGCGGATTGAGCGTACTATCAGCTTAACAGGCGATGCGATTTATTTTGAGACGGCTTTAAAAGCAAAGGAAGCCCGGGCGTTCGATTTTTTTGTACATCCTGAATATGACGCAGGCTCGGGTTCTGATAATCCGCAAGAAGTAAGCATTTATGTTAAGGCTGAGGAATGGCTGCAGGCCAACCAGGGCTGGGTAAATGCCAAGCCAACTGATGAGCAAAGCGCGTTAATCAAAGAAGGGCTTAAAGGTGGCGCATTTGCCTATTTTAATCAAAAAGCGGGCTTTGGAGTTGAACAGTGTTTTGAGCCAGGTACTTTCGAGGATATGATGCTTTACTGGAGCCCTGAACGAATACAGATTAATCTGGAAATGATCCCTACCGTTAAAACGCTTCAAGCAGGGGAACAGGCTAAGTTTGCCTATGAAGTACATTACCTGGACAAATCTCCGGTCACGGGTAATTAACTCTGTTGGTAAGTAAGATATTCAATTGACAGTAGTGAAGTGATTTATTTATGAAAAATAGCGATAATATTTGGGTATTCTCACGGATACGATTCCAGATATGGAGGCTTATGCAAAATATTGCTTCAACCCACCTGAAGGCACAGAGCTAAGATTTGAACAGAACGAGTCACTCTCGGAACTAAACGTTTTATTTAATGGAGATAAAGAATAATGAGATTCACACTTAAAATAACAATAAAAAATCTATCTGTTTTACTTTTACTCTTGGTGCTCTTTTCTGCATGTTCCTGGGCACAGGAAAAAGATATCGAGAAAGAGAAGATTCTTGAATCACCGGAGACCATCGATTTATCTAAAAATTGGCATTTTTCCCCAGATAAAAAAAATATTGGTATGTCTAAAAAATGGTATACTCGCGATTTTGATGACTCCCAATGGGACATTATTGATGCGGGAAAACGATGGGAAGATCAGGGCTATCCAACCCTTGACTCGTTGGCCTGGTATCGAAAAGTTGTCAATATCCCATCCGATTGGAAAGGAAAACCAGTGTGGCTGAAGTTTGGCGGTGTTAACGACGCCTACATGCTGTTTATAAATGGAAAACATTTAAACACTTTTTATAGCAGGCTTAGTTCTTCACTTGCTATGGAAATTACCGCAACAGATGTGAGTGGAAATTTAAAATATGGAGAACCCAACCTTATCACCTTGCAAGTAAACGACTGGGGCAACAGTGGCGGGATATGGCGACTGCCAGTCATAATAACAACAAATAACTCTGAGCAGCTTGATTTTCAAAGGATGAAGTACAATAATGACAGATTAGTTGTTGATTTAGGTGTTGGTCTTTGGGCATGGCCTATACCAACTGATTATGATGGAGATGGGGACTATGATTTATTGGTTAGCTGCCCTGATAAACCCTATAACGGAATATATTTCTTCGAGAATACAGAAGGAAATATTAAGATGCCGGTTTTTAAGCCGGGTGTAAAAATCTCACGCGCATATAAAAATATTCAACCATCATACATCAATAATCAAATACGCTATCTGGTTCCGGGAAAAGAAATAACCAACCTGCAAAAAATGGACTTTATTGAAATCTATCCAGATGAGGAAATAGATAGTGATGGAAAAAAAATCAGAACAAACCAATGGAAATATTATGATTATGATGGAGATGACGCTCTTGATTTAATTGTAAGTATTGGTGATTGGACGGAGTATGGATGGGATAATGCATTTGATAAAAAAGGTAATTGGAAAAATGGACCATTACATGGTTATCTCTATTTTATAAGAAACAAGAATACAACTGCGAATCCAATATATGAAGAACCGAAATTAATTTATGCCGATAATTCTCCAATTGATGTGTATGGAATGCCTTCAGCAAACTTTGCAGATTTTGACAATGATGGCGATTTAGATATTATCTGTGGAGAGTTTCTTGATAAATTCACTTATTTCGAAAATATTGGAAATAGAAAAAATCCTGAATACACTTCACGAGGTTTTTTAACCAATTCGGATAAACCAGTTACTATGGATTTGGAAATGATTATCCCTGTTGCATTTGATTGGGATAAGGATGGAGATTATGACCTAATTGTTGGGCAGGAAGATGGACGAGTTGTATTTATTGAAAATACCGGAAAATTAGTTAACAATACGCCACAATTTAAACTGCCGAAATTTTTCAACCAACAAGCTGACGAAGTAAAATTTGGAGCCTTAGTTACACCTTATAATATAGATTGGGATAACGACGGCGATGACGATTTAATCTGTGGAAACACTGCAGGCTATATTGGATTTATTGAAAATCTTGATGGAGGAAATTCACCCCAATGGGCAGAACCGGTTTATCTAAAAGCTGATGATGAAGTTATTCGAATTCAAGCGGGTAATAATGGCTCAATTCAAGGACCATGTGAGGCAAAATGGGGTTACACAACTCTGAGTGTTGGAGATTGGGACCATGACGGATTACATGATATCATGATCAACTCTATTTGGGGAAAGATATTATGGTATAAAAATATTGGGACTATAAATAATCCCAAATTAGCCGCAGCTAAATCCATTGAGGTTGAATGGAATGATAAAAACTTAAAACCTTCCTGGTATTGGTGGGAGCCGAAAGGAAATAATTTAGCAACTCAATGGCGCACCACACCGCTTATTTATGATTGGAACAAAGATGGTTTAATGGATTTGATTATGCTGGATCATGAAGGATTTTTAGCATTCTTTGAACGAACTAAAAGAGACGAAGAACTTATGCTTTTACCTGGTAAGCGTATTTTTTATAATGAAAATAATGCGCCCTTGCAGCTTAATCAAAGAACTGCCGGTGGAAGCGGAAGAAGAAAACTTGCGATTGTTGATTGGGATTTAGATGGCAAGTTGGATCTTTTAGTGAACACCGAAAATGTAAATATTTTAAGGAATATAAGTTCCGAAGTTGACAAAGTAGTATTCAAAGATATGGGAATGGTTTGTGAACAAATTCTGGCAGGTCATACAACAAGTCCAACGATTGTTGATTGGAATAAAGATGGAATTCCTGACCTAATAGTAGGCGCTGAAGATGGCTATTTTTATTATCTGCAAAATCCGAAAAATAAAGATTGATTATAGAACCACTGACTTTGAACTGGCTGAATTCTAATATAGAATCAACTCCAATTACCGAGATCATTAATCTATAAACCATTAAACAGTAAAACACGGAATTAAATATGAAAACAACAATTAAAAACTGGTTAATAATTCTAATTATAGGGATGCTTACATCCTGTTCAAAACCTATAGAAAAACAATTAGATCTATCTAAGGCAACTATTTTGATTTCAACTGCGATTAAATCACCTGTTCATAAAACAGCAGAAAATATTCTAGTGGAAGAAATTAACAAACGAACCTCTCTACAACTCAGCCTTAGTGAAAATTGGAGAAATAAAACCATTATTGCTTTGGCGCTTACTACTGATAAGGATTTATATGGTGAACGTTTACCGATTCGTGGAGGTGGCGATCTACCGGAGCTAAAAAAAGAAGGCTATCGAATTTTTCATGAAAACAAAAATGGGAAAGATATTTTATGGATTACTGGTGCAGATGATAGAGGTGTTCTTTATGGCATAGGTAAACTGCTACGCACGGCTGAGATGCAAGATCAACAAATTACAATAACAAATAAAATTGATATTTCAACATCCCCTGAATATGCACTTCGTGGTCATCAATTCGGATATCGAAATACTGCCAACTCATGGGATTCATGGACAGTTGAACAGTTCGATCAACATTTCCGGGAACAAATACTTTTTGGTGCTAATAGTTTTGAGAACATCCCGCTTCAGGATCCTGGCTCAAGTGTTCATTTTAAGGTAAACCCTCAAGAAATGGAGGTTCATTTAAGTAATATCTGTGCTAAATACGATGCGGATTACTGGGTTTGGACTCCTGCTCCACATGATTTAACCGTTAAAAATGCTCATCAAAAAGGTCTTGATAAACAAGAGGTGTTTTTTGCAGCATGTCCACGATTGGATGGTCTATTTGTTCCCGGTGGTGACCCAGGTGAAAATCATCCATCTTATCTTATGCCATATTTAAAGGATTTATCTGAAATTCTTCATAAGTATCACCCAAATGCTGGTATTTGGGTCTCCTTGCAAGGATTCAATAGAGAGAAAGTGGAATATTTCTTTAAATATTTAGAAGATAATGATCCTGACTGGCTTAAAGGACTTGTCTATGGGCCAAGTAGTCCTCCAATTGATGTAGAAAGAGAACTTTTGCCTGAGAAATATATGCATCGCTTCTATCCTGATATTACGCACACGGTTAGGTGTCAGTATCCGGTAGAAAGATGGGATCAGGCATTTGCATTAACTTTAGGTAGAGAAGCATGTAATCCACAACCACTTTTTTACGCTAAGATTCATAATAGAGATGCAATTTATACGGACGGATTTATTGCATATTCCGATGGCACTCACGATGATGTGAATAAAGTTTTATGGAGCCAATTAGGATGGGATACTAAAAGTGATGTAAGGAATATTATCGTTGAATATTGTCGGTTTTTCTTTGGCCCACAGATTGCAGAAGAGTCTGCCGATGGAATATTTGCTTTGGAGCAAAATTGGGTAGGTCCGATAATGGGAAATAAAGTGATCGGTGAAACCTTGGCTTCATGGAAAAAAATGGAGATAGAAAACCCTCAGTTATCAAGCAATTGGAGATGGCAACAATTGGTAATGCGGGCCTATTACGATGCATACATTCAAGATCGTCTTACCTATGAAAAAAATCTTGAAATTGAGGCCTATAAAATTCTTGCAAATGCTAAAACTATCGGAGCAGACAAAGCCATGAAAGATGCATTATGGCTTATACAAAAGGCCGATAGGAAATTTGTTTCGCAGGATCTAAAGCAAAAAGTTTTCCAATATGCCGAAGACCTGTTTCATTCCGTAGGAGCCCAAACCAGTGTACAAAAATACAATGCGTCTGGTGGCGAAAGAGGCGCTGTACTCGATTATATAGATCACCCATTAAATAATAGATGGTGGTTAGAAGATGAGTTTAAAAAAATAAGCGAGTTCAAAACAGAAGAAGAAAAGCTGGCTAAACTAGAGTTTATCAGAACCTATGAATTTCCCGTTGAAGAAAGTTTCTATGACAATATCTCAAGTGCTGATGCCAGGCATGTTACTTCTGAAACAGATGATGCTATTGATTATTTATGGGAAAATAATGGTTTTAGCCGGAAAAGGCTTTCAACTCAATTATTCCAGTTTACACCAGCATTAGAATACGATGAGCTTGATTCAAACTCAGATTATCTAATCCGTGTTTCAGGTTATGGTGAGGCCTTATTAAGAGCAAATGGAGAACGGTTAAAACCAACTAAATATGAAAAAGGATACGAACAGTTTAAAGAGTTTCCTCTTCCAAAGGATTTAATTAAAGAAAGTAAACTAAAAATAACTTTTGACACACCCGATGAAGAACATCTAAACTGGAGACAACAATCCCGGATAACCGATGTATGGATATTGAAGCAATAAAGGAAGAATAGTATGACGATACAAAAACTACTTGGTAATCCCTATGGGAAATCTGCTCCTTACAACGAGGGATTGAAATTCAGAGGTATTTCCCGTAGAACCTTTATTAAATCTGGTACTATACTTTCAGCAGCAACAGCTTTACCTTTCCTGGTTACCGCTTCAAATAGTGCTAAGGCAAAGCCGTTGATGGAAAACGATCCCATCAGCAATGAGGCGTTCAGAGGCATGATGCCAATCATGGCAACACCTGTGGACAATAACTTCAATGTGGACATGGTTAGTCAACGTCGTCATGTGGATTATTGTATTCAGTGTGGTGCTGTGGCCGTTGGTCATTTCGCTCATGCTTCCGAATTTTATTAGTTTATTGTTTTTACCCCAAATTAAAGAACTCCATTTCATACCAGACACTTTTGTTTTTACGGTGATCTTTCATTAATTTTCATGTAATTTAAATCTTCGACAACCCCGGTATTCTGTTAATATCAGAGATATTTTTTTAGTCAGCAGGTAAACAACATATAGCAGGTCTTCCTATAATAGGGGTACTTCACAGGGAGGATCCATTGCAATACTATCACTTACAATATAGCGAGGACTGACAGAATGCGAAAAATAAATACACTCATCAATTTTAATTTAATTTTATTGCTTTTATTTGTCTCTTGCCAAAAAGAGGAAATAGTTATTCGTGTCGCTGATCTTCGTTGTGAATACCGGATTGATCCATTGGGTATTGATGTTTTAGCACCACGTTTAAGTTGGAAATTAGAATCTACCCAGCGTGGAAAGAAGCAGTCAGCCTACCAAATCATAGTAGCAGATTCGGAGGAAAAATTATCTGAAAATAATGGAAATTTATGGAATACAGATAAGCTTATTTCTGATCAATCCATTCAAATTAAATACAAAGGGAAAGCACTCTCAAGTGAAATGCTATGTTTTTGGAAGGTTCGTGTGTGGGATGAGAATGGAAATCTTTCTGATTGGAGTAAACCATCCATATGGGAAATGGGATTATTGGCTCAAGATGATTGGAAAGCAGATTGGGTTGATGATGGGAAATTAGAGCCACAAAAAACCGAAGAATTTTACGAAAATGATCCAGCACCACTTTTTAGGTATGATTTCAAAGTTGACAAGAAAATTGCAAGGGCAAGACTGTATATAAGTGGACTAGGATATTACGAAGCTTATATTAATGGTGAGCGAATCGGAGATCAGGTGCTGGATCCCGGTTGGACTAACTACAGTAAGCGTATTCTTTACAGCACCTATGATGTTTCCGATCTTGTAAAGAATGGCGGAAACTGTATCGGGGTTATGTTGGGCAATGGATGGTATAATCCCCTGCCAATGACCATGTGGGGATATCTTAATTTGCGTGAATATCTTCCAAATGGTCGTCCCAGGTTTATTGCACAGATTAAGATTGACTATGCAGACGGCTCTTCGCAAATGGTTGTTTCTGACCAGAATTGGAAAACGTTTGAGGGTCCGATTATCCGGAATAATATATATCTTGGTGAGATTTATGTTGCCCGTAAGGAAATTCCGGGGTGGAATAGGTTCGGATTTGACGACAGTAAGTGGAATAATGCAAAAAAGGCTATAAGAAAAATTGGGAAACTTCAATCTCAGAATCAACCACCAATTAAGATTACAGGAAATCTCAAACCAATAAATCTCACCGAACCAGATCCAGAGGTTTATATTTATGATATGGGACAAAATTTTGCAGGCTGGGTTAAATTAAAAGTTGAGGCTCCTGCCGGAACGCAAATAACCCTTAGATACGGTGAATTACTCTACGAAGATGGAACACTCAATCCAATGACGGGTGTTGCCGGGCAAATAAAGGGAAAAAATAAAAATGATGATTTAATGGGTGGGCCGGGTGCCCCGGACACAGCCTGGCAAAGTGATACCTACATTACTCGTGGAGATGGTGTTGAATATTATACACCACGTTTTACTTTTCATGGCTTTCGTTATGTTGAAGTTACCGGTTATCCGGGAAAACCTGCCATAGATGCCATAGAAGGATTACGTTTGAGTAGTGATCTCAATATTACCGGTTCATTTGAATGCTCGAATAAACGATTTAATGATATCCAGAAAATTACAGAATGGACATTTTTAAGCAACGTATTTAGTGTTCAGTCAGATTGTCCTCAGCGTGAACGTTTTGGCTATGGTGGGGATATTGCAGCCACAACAGATGCGTTCATCTATAATTTTGATATGTCAAACTTTTATCCAAAGGTTGTACGTGATTATCAGGAAGCGGCTCATCCTAATGGAATGCTAACAGATACGGCACCCTTTGTTGGAATTGAATTTTGTGGTATTGGCTGGGCTCTTGCGCATCCGTTGCTATTGTTAGAACTGTATCAATACTATGGTAATCGTTCACTAATTTATGAGCAATACGAAACCGCCCGAAAGTGGTTTGAATTGGTGATTTCAGAAAATGATTTAATCATCACGTATGGGCTTAGTGATCATGAAAGTCTGGTACCAATACCGATACCCGAGATGGTAACACCGCTCTTTTATCTAAGTGCAAAATATATGGCAAAGTTAGCCGGGATCATTGACAGAACAGATGATGCTAAAAGATATCATACACTCTCACAGCAAATTAAGGACGCCTACCTTGAAAAGTTTCATGAGAAGGGAACCGGTAAATTTGCTCCCAATACACAGGCAAGTCAATCTTTTGCTTTATATACAGGGCTGGCCCCGAATGCAGAAATTGAAAAAGCAGTTTTAGAACTTGTTAAAAATATTGAAGAAGACAATCAAGGCCATTTGACTACAGGTATTTTCGGGACCAAGTATTCATTAGATATGCTTTCAAAATATGGTCATGCAGAAACTGCCGGCAAAATGGTAAGTCAGAATACTTTTCCGGGCTGGGGACATATGCTGGATAATGGCGCCACAACATTATGGGAACACTGGGAATTTAGTGATAATACTTACTCTCATAATCACCCAATGTTTGGTTCCGTGAGTGAATGGTTCTATAAATGGGTTGCTGGTATTCAAGCTGATTCATCTGCAGTGGGATTTGATAAAATATTAATACGACCGCAGATTATTTCAAATGTTAATTGGGTAAAAGCATATTACAATTCAATACATGGTAAAATTATTAGTGAATGGAAACGAGATGAGAACTCATTCAATTTGGATATTACGATTCCGGTAAATACAACAGCCAGGGTTTATTTACCTGCTAAGGATGCCACTCAAATAAAGGAAGGTGGAGATGATATTTTAAGAGTTAAAGATGTTCAGTTCGTAAAAATAGAGAACGGTAGTGCAATTATTATTGTAGGATCTGGTAATTATTCGTTTGAGTCAAAATTATGAAACTTTAATGTTTACCGATTCTTCTGTGGTTATTCTTGACACTATCTCAATAATTATAGGGAGAAAGATATGTTTTTTCAACAAAAGAAATATTTTATTATAGTGATCCTTTTACTGCCGGTTATCGTTTTCTCGCAAAATGAGAATTTAAAGGTACTCGATCAATGGTTGAAATACTCGGATGTGAAAAACGCTCTATACCATCACTATGCAGCGCAGGCTTTTCAGTTTCTTGATGAACGTGAAACGGAAATTGCCAAACTTTCAACAGAAGCCGACTGGGAGAAAAGACAGGAAAAAGTAAGAAGAACCCTTCTTGAAATCGTCGGACCCTTTCCGGAAAAGACACCGCTAAATGCACATATTACCGGTGTCATACAAAAGGACGGATACCGCCTTGAAAAGATCTTTTTTGAATCACAGCCCGGGTTTTATGTAACAGCCGCAATGTTCATTCCTAACAAATTGAAAGGAAAAACAGCGTCCATTATTTTTACAAGCGGTCATATAGAAGAAGCCTTCCGTTGGTTAGATTACCAACAGGTCTGTATAAATTTCGTTGAAAAGGGCTTTATTGTCTTTGCATTCGATCCCCTTGGCCAGGGTGAAAGGTTGCAGTATTATGAGCCTGAATTGAAGAAATCGCATGTTGGAAATTGTGTGGCCGAACACTCTTATGTTGGCGCCCAATGTTTTCTCATTGGCAGTTCTCTGGCGCGCTATATGATCTGGGATGGTATTCGCGCAGTAGACTATCTCTTAACGCGGGATGAAGTTGATCCGCAAAGAATCGGCATCACCGGGCATTCCGGCGGAGGGACGCAATCCACTTATATTGCGGCCTTTGATGATCGAATTCTGGCTGTGGCACCGGAATGCTATATCACTAATATGCGACGGCTCTGGGAGTGGGAGGGTCCGGCGGACGCGGAGCAAAATTTTTTCCATGGCATAGCCAGCGGAATTGATCTGGCCGATCTGCTGGAAGTTCGGGCGCCAAAGCCTGCCTTGCAGATTACCACCACGCAGGACTTTTTCAGCATTCAGGGTGCCATGGAAACGGAAAAAGAAGTAAAAAAAATTTACCGCGCTTTTGGTGCGGATGAAAAATTTTCTCGTGTGGAAGACGATGCTCCGCACGGGGTAACGAAAAAAAATCGAGAAGCAAGAAATGCTTTTTTTCAAAAGCATTTCGATTTGCCTGGTGATCCGAAGGATCATAAAGTGGAATATTTAACTCCCGATGAATTGCAAATTACCGAAACGGGGCAAGTTTCCACATCGCTTGGCGGGGAAACTGTTTTTAGCTTGAATAGAAAAGAAGCGCAAAAGTTGGTGGAGAAGTTAAACCAGTCAAGGAAAAACCTTGAGAACCATTTGCAAAATAGTGTCACTTTTGCAGAAAAATTATCAGGTTATCTGGCGCCTCATAAGATCGAAAAGGCTGTTTTTACCGGAAGATACCAGAGAGATGGATATGCTGTAGAGAAGTATTTTATAAAGGGCGAAGGAGATTATCCCATTCCGTTCTTATTATTCCTGCCGGAAAACATTACCGGCCCACCGGTCATTTACATAAATCCGCAAGGGAAAGAAGTGCAGGCATCCGTTGGCGGGGAGATTGAAAGTTATGTAAATAAAGGACATCCAGTGCTTGCGCCTGATCTTGTCGGGACGGGAGAGATGGGGCCAAATCTTTCCATGTGGGGAAAATTTGACTCAAATTTGGGCATTGTTTCTTATAAGCACTGGTTTGGTCCGGTGCAGATTGCACGCAGTAACGTAGGGATTCATGCCGGTGACATACAGAGACTTGTTTTGTATTTAAAACAACACACTGATCTTAATACCGAAAAAATTTATGCTGTGGCAAGAGGAAATAGTTGTCCGGCCCTGCTGCACGCTGCTGCGTTTGAAAATTCTTTTTCGCGTATCGCTCTAATTGATCCGCTCATCTCATACCGTTCAATGGTGATGAATAAGTACTATCATGCCGATGCTGTACCGCCGTTTGTAGCCGGAGCTTTAACGGCCTATGATCTGCCTGACCTTGCTGCTTCCCTGGCGCCGGATCAGCTTCTTTTGGTAAATGTAAAAGACCCGTTGGGAAATCCTGCTCCTGACAAGATGATGGAAGAGGATTTAGCAATCGTAAAATCATCATTTTCTCAGGCAGGGGCTGAAAAGAATTTAAAGATCATCAAATTGCAACCGCAGCAGAGCTTCGAACAATTCTATTCCACCTGGTTGCAATAGCATCTGCAAAAAAAGGAAGTAGCATTGGAGAAATATACATAGAGAATTTTTGAAGAGAAGATGTACCTGATACGAAATGATAATTAACTTATTAATAATATTACGGATGAAAACAATGAAGCAAATATTTAAAAGATATGTTTTTCTGATTTTGTTAATTACTTTTTCTTGTAAAGAAAAACCAACAACAAACCAGGTTCCGAATTATATTTATGAAGGAATTGAGTTTGAAATGCCTAAAGTAATCGAACCGGTATTCCCAGATTATTCTGTTTCTATTGTTGATTATGGAGCAGTAAGCGATGGGCAAACGCTTAATACACAAGCATTTTCTGATGCCATAAACGTTGTTACTCAAAAAGGTGGAGGCCGTATAGTTATTCCGCGCGGAATCTGGCTTACCGGACCAATTGTATTGAAAAGCAATATCAATATTCACACTGAAGCTGAAAGTGGATTGTTTTGTATGGATGTCAATGGCGTAACAAATAAAAGGAATAAAAAATGAAAAAACTGATTTTACTAATATTCGTGTTTACAATCCTTTCAACTCAAGCAGAATATGAGCAAAAACAAGAACATTACGAAGGGAAATATTGCTCGGGAACGGGTGATACTGATTTTTTGCGACTTATCGACGAATCGTTTGCTTTTTTTCATTCAAATCCGGTTGTGCCGAACCTGACGATGATTTATAATGAAGAATGGAATACTTTTGTTGAAGGTGCTGGTTGGGGAGGCTGGTGGATCCAAAACAGCTACGGATTTTCTTATGCTGCAACTCCATTTCTTCAGGAGCCCTGGTTTTCAATTTTACAACAATCATGGGATCTCTTTTGGGACAATCAGGGTGATGGCATCCGCAAAGGACTTTGGGGGGACGGAACCCCGAACAAGCTTTCGGAACTGGTAGCTCCAGATGGTGGTTTGGGTGACGTAGCAGCTCCGGGTAAAATTGTTTACAAACAGGGTGACGGTGATGTAAATATGCACGACTGGTTTTATGAAGCCACTGCTGCCTGTTTGGTAATGCAGGCTGAAATCCTTCTTGCTAACCGGGATGAAACAGCTCTTTCTCATTATTTGCCAAAAATGGAAAGAGCCTGCGATTTTATCGAAAGAACACGCGACGAAAAAAATAACATGTTTTTGGTAGGGCCGGCCTGTAACCTTCTGGCACCAAGTTATGGCGGGGTAAAATTATCCAATGGTACTTTCGGTAAAGGCTATCTGGCAGGTCTTTCAATCACCTATCTAGCTGCACTCGACCGGATGGTTGAGTTGTATAAACTGACTGGTGATAATGAGCAGTTAGCTAAATACCAACAACGGCAAATGATTACACGTAAATCCCTTCCTTTGCTGATGACAAATGCAGGGTATTTTGTAAAATCTCTTGAACCGGGAGGCATTAAACATGGTGTTTTGGGTCAGTCAAAATTTGCCTACCTTGAAGGAGTTGCCAATGCAGATGCTGTAGCCCTGCGTGTGGTCGATGATAAAACTTCTAAAAATATATACAATCAGATTGCGTCCTTTCCGGCAATCCGTCCGTTTGATTTTTTACTGAATAATGCACCAGGTTTAGACGATACCTACCGAAGTTGGGGAAAAACTTCGGGCAAAGGATTGGAAGGATATTGGAAATTCGGTGATTGGGTAAATGGAGGAGCTTGGGGAACAGTTGAAGGCAGGGCAATTTTAATGTATTACCGGCTTGGGAAATTTGATGATATTCGCCGTTCAGCAACTCGAGCAATTAAATGGGCAAAGGATTTCAGAATGGATGCACCTTGGTCACAACAAGGAGAAAACGCGCACAATCATTGGTCCGACTCAGGGAGGAACCATGTAGGAGGTGTCGCTGTAATGGTCGATAATTTTGCCATTCCAGCAGCAACAATCCGTGGTTTATTTGATTATGATTACCGTGCCAATAAACTTATTCTCAGACCGCGTTTGCCGGGATCGATAACACAATACACACAAAATGAACCCATTCGTTTTGGAGAAAAGAAACTTTACCTGTCATGTATAAATGGAGGGCCAAAAATCAAATCAATCACGATAAACGGAAAGTCAATTCACTCCGGTTCAACCGATGAAGTCGTTTTACTTTTCAGCGATCTTCCTGTAGAAGCGAAAATTGAAATTACAACAGAAGGAGGTTGGTCTACGGAACAATCAGTTATAGATTATCCCTTGGTACCTGAATTAATTCAGGCTGAGAAAACAAATACACAGTTTTCATTCGAATTGCCAGAATCACTCAAAAAACCATACGCTGTTCTTACATCCGTACAAACTCAATTGGTCAATAAATTTCCCACCTCATTTGAAATTGCATTTTTAAACGAAGCAGTAAAATCATGCAACGATTGTAGGATTCGGTCTGCTATTGATCCTGGGAAAGGATATTACAGACCAATAACTTCTGAGCGCAAGGAGGGAATTAATAAATTTTACGAACAGGCTGCCCTTACCATGTACAAAGGTTTTGTAAATTTAATGGCAGAATGTGAGGTTAATGGCAACATCCGGCAGAAACGGATTGCTGCCATTTTCAATGAAGCTCAAAAGTAGCGACTTGTATGATTACTTATCTGAATACATGGCTGTCTACTTAAAATAGTCTGAGTGACAGCTGTTTATAATATTGTTCTTTGACATCTTTGTAATATATTTTTGCAAAAAGTTCATTTATAGGTATTTTATCGAGCAGGGAAATTCCTAACACCTGTAATATTTTGTAGATTGAACGTTTTATTTTAATGTCATGGCCTACAATTGCAACAAGGCAATAGGTAATAATAGCTGAGTATATTTGGATTCGTTCTGAGAAAGCTCTGATTACAACAGAATCGAATAACCCTTCAATACTGGTAGAAAAATCAAAGATGAAATTAATTTACTATATTATCATGCAGATGCTGTACCGCCGTTTGTAGCGGGAGCCTTAACGGCCTATGATCTGCCTGACCTTGCTGCTTCCCTGGCACCGGATCGGCTTCTTTTAGTAAATGTAAAAGATCAGTTGGGAAATCTTGCTTCTAACAAGATGACGGGAGAGGATTTGGAAATCGTAAAATCATCATTTTCCCGGGCACAGGCTGAAAAGAATTTAAAGATCATCAAATTACAACCACAACAGAGTTTCGAACAATTATATTCCACCTGGTTGCAATAGCGTATGAACCTGTTTGCCGAAACCAGGAGTACATTTTTACCCTTGATGCATCTTGCAAACATGATTGGTCGTCGGGTTACAGATAACTAACTTGGATTATTCATACCGCGGCCTCTGGCTGCAAACAAAAAAGAATTTGTCCACGAATTACACGAATTTTGACAAATTTCACGAATTAAAAAATATTTTAAAATTTTTAGAAAAGAGATTTGATTTTAAGTCAAATTATTAAAGATTGACATAAATTATTTTAATAATAAACCTTTGCGTCTCCGCGCCGCGCCCACCGGCTGGAGGGTCTTTGCAAGATAAAAATATTCTATTGAAAAGTTACAATTTAATCAAGCGATTATTTCTTAGAGACTTAGAGTCTTTGTGGCTTATATTTGTAAAAAGATCAGGCTATATATAAAAGGAGCACTTTTATGATAAAATTATTTATAGCTCTATGGCTCATTATTCCAATGCTGTTAACCGCTCAAAGATATATTGACAAACACGTACCTTTTGATAAAAAGCTAGCAGCTAAATATGGTTTGGAAATACCTGAGCCGTCAGATCAGCTTGAACCCGCGCCTGAATGGTTACAAAATGCAGATATGATTTTCGCAGATTGGACTGTAACGGCTGATATGCTCAACACGCCATTCAAACTATGGAAAGGATATAGGATTGAGTTAGAGGATACATTAGTTGAAAGGATAGTTCGATTACAGCCCTTGTATGGAAGGGTTAAAGTAAATGAACAGAAACCTGTGACAATTGATGGAAACTTCGACGGCTCAGATATTAAAGGAGTGGAACTTATATCGCATGTTCCACATAGCAAGATAGGTTTTAAGCAAGCACACGAACAAGGATTCAAAGTTATTCCTTATGTCCATTTCGCAGACATTCATTCCTATTACGCCGATCAAGAAGTCTTTCTTTTCCAGCATCCTGAGATATTACTCAAAGACGATAAGGGTAGATGGGTTCATCTACCAATGGATGGTACGGATAGAATGTTCAGATATCTTGTTTGTGCCAACAGTCCCAGTTATTGGAAACTTTCGTTATCGTATGTGAAGAAGTTGATGGACTGGGGAGCAGATGGTCTATTTATCGATAATGTTGGACAGCGGAAGCCATGTTTTGCTCCTGAATTTACAAATCTAAATCCTGAGTTTGATCCCTATGTTCATGAACATCTATTTCCTGAAGCTACTCACAATTATGCTTTTGATCGTTTTCTTCAGGCAATACGTTCCCTGGTAAAGAGCTACGGTGATGATAAAGTGGTCATTCTAAATTCGGGCATTGGCTCAGAACTTCAAAAGAATGGTGACTGTTGTATGTTGGAGTCATTTATTTACAGTTGGGCCTGGGAGGGGAGAAACCAAAACCAAAATTGGACCGATATCAAAGAGCGCACAAAGAAAAATGAATCGTTTAAAAAAGCCGGCAGGCTGGTAACTGCTCTGTCTTATCTCGACCCAACCCGTAAAGAAGTGAAAGATGATGCTTTCTGGGCATTCAGTGCGGCCAGATTACTGGAAATAATCTGGTGGTCCAATTTGGAAAATACCGGTGCGGAACGGCTTTACCAGGCACACATGGGTAAAAGCCTGCAACCTCTACAGGAAGTAGATCAGGTCGCTTACAGAACTTTTGAAAATGGGATAATTGTTCTGAATGATGGCGTGGAAAATAAAACAATTACAATTATCCTACCCTCTGAATTTCAACACAAACAGCTTTTGGATTTATATGATGGGAAAAAGCAGGTAGAAGTTGTTAACGAACGTATAGAAGTTACTGTTCCTACGCAGGGGGCCAGAATATACCTCGTAAGGAAATAATAGACCTGAATTAAGTGGAAGGACTAATAATAGGAATAGATCATGAAAAATAAATTTGTACTAATTAAAAATGTAGTAATTATGTCTGTTATTGTTTCCGGATTGATTCTTGGGACAAAAGAAGCGACTGCACAGGATAGCCAAACGATAACGGCAGCCACTGAAAGGCCAGTTGAGATAGAGCCAATAACTGCGCCCTTTGACATGCCGCAGTTAAAAAGGCCACAATTTCCGGACAGAACTTTTAACATTACTAAATATGGCGCTAAAAATGATGGCACGACAAAGAATACTAAGGCATTCAGAAAAGCTATTGAAGCCTGCTCTGCAGCGGGTGGAGGAAAAGTTTTTGTTCCGGCTGGCAAATGGTTAACCGGGGCTATTCATTTAAAAAGTAATGTAAATCTTCATTTTGCAGAGGGAGCAGAGCTGCACTTTAGTAACAATCCGAATGATTATTTGCCGGTTGTTTTTACACGTTGGGCCGGTACTGAAATTTACAACTATTCGTCCCTTATTTACGCTAATAACTGTGAAAACATTGCCATTACCGGTCCTGGTAAATTGTTTGGGCATGGAGAAAACTGGTGGGATTGGACAAGGAGAGGAGAAGAAACAATTAAATTTATCTACGAAAATCAAGTGCTTAAGAACGTACCACCGGAAAAGCGTATCGGCGGCACTCCTGAGGATGGTCTCAGACCGCAATTCATTAATCCAGTGAACTGCAAAAATGTTTTGTTCGAAGGGTTTACTATAAGCGCCCCAGGTCCTTTCTGGACGTTTGACATCCTTTATTGTGAGAATGTGATTGTACGTGGACTACATTTAGAAACTTTTGGCGGCCCAAATACTGATGGAATTAATCTAAATTCTACAAGAAATGCATTAGTTGAATATTGTTACATTCGTGCGGGAGATGATGGTGTCTGTCTCAAATCCGGGATAAACGAGGATGGTTGGCGCGTGGCCCGTCCTACAGAGAATGTCGTAATCCGGAATATAACCGATATCAAAAGTCATGGTGGTATTGTAATTGGAAGTGATATGTCCGGTGATGTCCGGAACATTTTTGTACATGATTGCCTATTTCAAGGGTCAGGTATAGGTATCCGTGTAAAATCCAATGCATCTCGTGGTGGAATTGTTGAAAACATTTATTACGAAAATATCAAAATGGAAAATATCAGGCATGAAGCCATTCGAGTCGAAACAAATTACAGCGCCTTCATGTCATCGGAGAACGGAAAAGCATATCCGGTTTTCCGCAACCTGAGTTTTAATAACATTACTTGCAACAATGCGGATGAAGCCGTGACTATGCAAGGAACCATTCATCAACCGGTGGAGAACATTAGGTTCGAGAATATTGATATCAAAGCTCGCCGTGGCATGACTTTTAATTGGGTGAATGGTTTATCGTTGAACAATGTGCACGATGAGCAGGTAGAGAACCCCATAATACCACCTAACGCATTATTTACCCGGTCACATAAAGCAGGACTTGAATCTGAGTATTTTAACAATAAAGATTTAAAAGGAGAACCCGTTTTTACCAGGATTGATAGACAAATCAACTTTAACTACTGGGCTGGTAATCCACCCGCCCCGGGAGTAAATCACGATAAATTCTCGGTCCGATGGAAAGGACTCCTTAAAGTGCCGAAAAGTGGAACATATAAAATTGGTTTAGAGGCGGATGATGGTTTTCGATTGTATTTAGACAATAAGTTAATTGTTGATGCCTGGGAAAATTACAAAAAAGGCACTTTTAAAGGCCTTGACGTGCAATTAGAGCAAGAAAAATTTTATGATCTTAAAATTGAATATTTTGAAGACTTGGGATTTGGTTATGCACTCTTTAGCTTGAAGCCGGGCGAACTAAAGCCTGGAATTTCTGATGTCTATAATCAGACAGATGCAAAGAATATTAATTTGCGACAAAAAGAGTACACTTCCCATAGTAAAGATGATGCTCTGAAATGGCAAATTGAATTACGCAGCCAGCTTTTTAATTTGCTTAAAATGGATGATCTTATTACAGATCAAGGAAAGCCGAGTTTAGGTTCTTCTGTCCCAATAACTGAAGATAGAACTAATTATGTCATTAAGGAACTTGAAATTAATTCAACCATAATACGCAGGATAAAGATTGTAATTACAATTCCCAAAACAAAAAAAAAGAAATTACCGGCAGTAGTTTGTATTGCTGGTCATGGAGGTAATAGGTTATCTGTCTATGAAAAAGAATCCATATATCACGGTTTTGCTACTGAATTGGCAAAGAAAGAATTTATTACGATTTCTACAGATGTGGGCCAGCATAATATCTATGAGTCAAATCGTACACTTATGGGAGAGAGGCTTTGGGATGTGATGCGGTGTGTGGATTATCTGGAATCTCTTCCTATGGTTGATGAATCAAGAATTGGATGTGCTGGTCTCTCTTTGGGTGGAGAGATGGCCATGTGGCTTGGGGCTATGGATCAACGGATTAAAGTGACGGTAAGTTCCGGATTCCTGACTTATATGGATCAAATGGAACAGAATCATTGCATGTGCTGGAAGTTTGATGGACTTCGTGAGTTGGTTGATTATCCTGATATATATTCTCTGATTGCTCCACGCTTCCTTCAATGTCAAAATGGCTTAAAAGAACCTACAAATGGATTTACGCCTAAACTTGCAAAAGAAGCTTTGAAAGAGATTAAACCTATATATATGGATTTTAATAAAGGGGATAATGTTGAATTAGTTATCCATGAAGGAGAGCATGAGATTGCACTTTTAGAGTTACTTTCTTTTTTCAAAGAACATTTATAGAAAGTAACAAGCCCATAATGTTAAAATAGTTGAGTGAATTAAATCCTAATAAAAACGATGGGGAAAAGACGATGAAAAAAAATCGTAGAGATTTTCTTAAAATGACTGGTATTGCCGGGCTAAGCTTAGCAGGAGGAGGAGTTCTGAAAAGTTGTGCCTCCGAATCCATGAATCAGAATGACACAAGACTGGCACAGGCCATTAATGATTATGAAAAGAAACATATACAGCATTTCAATATGTCGGGATATGCAGCCGACAAAATCAGTACGGTTCGGATTGGGATTATCGGTCTGGGTCAACGTGGCCCTTCACATATAAAGACCATGAGCCGCATAGAAGGTGTTGAAATAAAAGCCTTATGTGACCTTCGACCGGAAAAAGCCATAGCTGCAAAAAAACAACTGGAAAATACAGACCATAAAGCTGAATTATATTCCGGTTCAGAAGATGAATGGAAAAAGCTGTGTCAACGTAATGATATTGATTTGGTCATTGTTACAACTCCGTGGTACATGCATACTGAGATGGCGGTTTATGCCATGGAACAAGGTAAACATGTGGCATCAGAGGTTCCGGCTGCCGGAACCATTGAAGAATGCTGGAATCTTGTAGAAACCGCGGAACGAACCCGCAAACACTGCATGATGTTAGAGAATTATTCTTATATGCCCTTTCAATTGTTGATGCTGAGCCTGGCCAGGCAAGGATTTTTTGGAGAAATTGTTCATGGTGATTGTGCCTATAATACAAGTAAAATGAAAAATAACTTTAACAAGAATTTGTATTGGAATATGTGGTGGTTGCGGCAATATGGCTCCAGGAAAGGAAATATTTACCCCACCCATGGATTGGGACCGATTGCTCAAATGATGGATATTAACAGAGGAGATAAATTTGAGTTTCTTGTATCAGTAGAAAGCAATGATTTTATGATGGCAGCCAAAGCAAAAGAACTGGCAGAAACCGATAGTTTTTTTGAAGAATTTGTGGGCAAGGATTATCGTGGAAATATGAGTACAACAATCATCAAAACCACACAAGGGCGTACTATTATGCTACAGCACGATGCAACATCTCCTTCACCCCACAATATGATTCATGGTATATATGGTACAAAAGGTTCAGCTCTTTATGACCCGCAACCCCCGAGAATCTCAACCGGTAACCATAAATGGGCTTCAGCTGAGGAATTCGAAAAAATTAAAGAGCAATATACGCCTGAGATATTTCATAAAATGAATGAGTTATCAAAAAACAGCGGACATGGAGGATCTGACATGAAAATTGACTGGCATTTAATCGATTGTCTGCACAATGGACTACCCCTTGATCAGGATGTGTATGATGCGGCAGCATGGAGCTCAATTTTACCATTGACTGACTGGTCGGTGAGGAACAATTCGAACTCGATAAAGGTACCCGATTTTACAGCAGGAGCCTGGAAGACAAATAAACGTAACATGGATATTAATTTAGACAGGGGTGGAAATACTAAAGTAAAATGTGATTTCTAATTTATTAATTGGATGGTGTTTATGAAACTCGTATTTAAAAATTTTTCTGTAATACCTCTATTGGGAATACTATTCAGTGGAATATTTTCTCAAAACTTTTCTGCTCAATCTATTAATCCCTCAAATTTGGAATGGCAGAAAAAATATAATTTTAAGCAGACAAAAGAGAAGTTTGCAGAGCCGCCATTATTCTATGCCCCCCATACGTTTTGGTTTTGGGATACAGCCCTCGACACTGCTCAAATTGCTTCTATGGCAAGGGAAATGACAATGCAAAGATTAAACCCGGGCTATGTGCATCCACGACATAGCGAAGCACCTAAAGCCTCATTTTCCGCATTACCAAAAGAGGAATGGCTTTCACCACTTTGGTTCAACAGCATTGAATCGGCAGCAAGAGAAGCCGGGAAGGCTGGAATGACGCTTGGTTATTGTGACGAATATTGGTGGCCAAGTGCAAGAGCAGATGGAAGAGTTTTAGAGCAATCTCCGGAATTGGAGGCTCAATCACTCGAATGGATCCGCATAATTGGCACAGAAGGGAGCTCATTAAATTTACCGGTATCAAAAGTTACAGTTGCTGCACAATTATCAAATGACAGTTTGCTCATCTCAAATACACTAAAGATTATTGGAGAGGGTGAGGCTTTTAATTGGAAAGTACCAAAAGGTCATTGGGTGATCTATTCCTACTCCTTAGAAAAGTCAAAACTGGATGTCGGAAAAGTTAATTACCTTGATCCCAAATTGATGGATGTTTTTATTCCAATCGCACATGAGTCTTATCTTAGTTCTGTTGGAAAATATATGGGAAATGTTATTCCCGGAGTTTTTGTAGATAACGAGGGGGATTACGGTTTCAAAATGGCGTGGTCAGAATATCTTGTTGAGCGATATCGAGAAATGAAGGGAAGCGATATGCGTCAATTCCTACCGCTCCTTACAGAGAAAGATAGCGAAGGCTTATGGGTTAAGGCACGCTATGATTGGTTCGATGTGGTTTCGGATATTTATTCAAGCCAATTCATAGGACGATTAAGTGATTGGCTGCTTGATCGCGATATGTATTACATCTCAAATTTATGGGAAGAATCATTACTGTTACAGACTCAACAAGTTGGCGATTTTATGAGAGCACAACGGGAAGTTACTATGCCGGGTAATGACTGTCTTTTAATGTATTCACAAAATGTGCATGATTTTAAGGAGACTCAATCTGTCTGCGAATTTGAAGATCGTCCCTTTATGACCGAGTTAATGGGTGTCGCCGGTTGGCAGCAGACACCGGTTCAAATGAAGATGACGTTGAATGCAGTTACAGCATGGGGTGTAACGCACACAGTTCCACATGGTATAAATTTAAACAGAAAATTGGAAATAATACCTTATCCGGCAGATTGGTTCACAGAAAATCCTTATTGGCGGTATCTGCATTTGTGGACAGATTTTGCCAGACGTGCTTCATTTGTTAACAGGCAGGGAAAGCTATCAGCCGATATTCTTCTCTTTAATCCACTGGAAAGTGTATGGGCTTTATCGGAGGGATATTTTACAAGCGCTGCGGGCGATGTTTGGCCGGATAAAGCTGTTGAAATAAACAATATCTATTCCGAAGCTATGAATGCCCTAACAAAATCCTGGCTTGATTATTTAATTGCTGACAAATATTATTTGGATAAAGCAGAAGTTGTTAAATCAGATAATGGAATAACAAAATTAAAAATTGGAAGTCATGATTTCTCAATGCTTGTGTTGCCGCCGATGTTTATCTTATCGCAACCTACTGCTGAAAAAATTCTTGCGTTTGCTAAAGCTGGTGGAAGGGTGGTATTATTAGGAGATCTACCGAAGGGGTCACCATCGGTTGGTCTTATCGATCCTACCATAAGTGATAAAATGAATGAATTAGTTGCACTGCCATCAGTAATAAACTTATCGAAAGAAGCAGATAAAATAGAACTCCTTCCGGAGAAAATAAAAGAAGTTCTTGAACCACAAATAAAAATGGTTTCCGACGAACTTCCGCTAATGATTTCTCATCGTAAAATTGATGATGGAGATTTTTATTGGCTTGCTAATAATAGTGGCGTAAAGCAGACCATAACACTTTCACTCCGTGATGGAAGTGGTGCTTCAGAAAAATGGAGTTGTGAAACTGGTGAAATTGAATCGGTTACCTATAGTAAAGTAAATGGCAGAAATAAAATTGTACTTGAGTTTGAACCTTTCGAAGCATTCTGGCTTGTATTTGATCCATCAAGAGAGCCAAACATGATTGAGAAATCTCAACCAATAAATTTTATTGAAGTTGAAATATCCGAACCCTGGAAAATCCATTATCCTGAGACTCATAATATCAAAGTAACATCGGCGCGCTCATTTATTGTTGGTGATACTACCACACATCATGAATTTTTAAATCCTGATTATGATGATTACGAATGGAATTATTTAAACATTGTTGGAGATATTAGGTTGGAAGCAGCCTGGAATTGTTCCATGTTTTATAATCCGGAACCTGATTCGAAGAGATATTATAGATATAAATTTAATTTAGCGGATAATCCAAAAGGGGCAGTCGTTAATTTAAATGCTGACAACAAAATTACATTTTGGGTTAATGGAAAAGAAATCGATCGGGGTAAAAATGCCGAAAGCGGATCTGCCTTTGATACGCATGATATTAATTATTTGTTGAGAAAAGGGGAGAATTTAATTGCCGTAGAAGAAACAAATGGCTTGGGGCATGGGTGGATGGTTTTTCAAGGACTTGTTCAGTTGAATAAGGGTAAAGAAATAGAAATTCTTTCCAATTCTGATTGGAAGGAAGCGAGCATAGTTTCTCCCAATTGGCAAACTATTGAATTTGATGATAGCTCATGGCAATCGCCACTTTTGGCTAAAGAAAATATTTCTACCTTCTATTTTCTTCGTATGAGGCCCCCGAACAAAATAAAAAATCCCAAAAGTACGGTTTGGTGGAGAATTGATGTCGTTCCAAACGCAGAATATTTAATGCTGCCAGGACTTGGCAATAATGCTGAAATTTGGATTGATGGTAAAAAGGTTAGGATCAATAATGGGAAAATAATTATTCCCAAAAATTCAAAGATGATAAGTGTGAAAAATGCAGAAGATATAAGCGGACTTTCTGAACCAGCCACCTTTTATTGCAGCGGTTGGAGTGAGACAAGTCTTGTATCCTGGTTGGATTTGGGGTTAAGACGATATACAGGATTTATAGATTATGAAACAAAATTTAATCTTCCCTCCGAAATCTCATCTATTACAATTGATCTTGGAAATGTACGATACATGGCAGAAGTATGGTTAAATGATGAAAAAATTGGTGAACGTTTATGGCCGCCATTCACATTTAATGCTGAAACAAAAAAGGTTGGAGATAATATAATCCGTGTTCGGGTGGGAAATTTAATGGTAAATGAAATGGGAGGAGAAGACGATTTGGGTAAACTTCGCACCTGGGGTTGGCATACACCACCCGATTCAAGTTTTGAGGCGGGACTTTTTGGGCCGGTTAAAATTAATGTAACTAAAAAGTAATAGGAATAAATGATGAAAAAAAGCCGTAGAGATTTTCTTAAAATGACTGGGCTAAGCATAGCAGGGGTCGGAGTTATGAAAAGTTCTGCCTCGGAATCCCTGAATCAGGATGATCCCAACCTGACACAGGTCATTAAGGACTATGAAAAGGACCATATACAGCACTTCAATATGTCGGGTTATGCAGCCCCTGGTATGGATATCGTGCGTGTCGGTATTATTGGTGTTGGGCAGAGAGGTCCGACCTATATTAATATCATGGGGCGTGTTGAAGGAGTTGATATCAAAGCGATCTGTGATATACGTCCTGAAAAAGCAGAAGAGTCTAAAAAAATGGCAGAGAAGTTGGGCTATAAACCAACAGCCTATTCTGGTGATAAAGATAGTTGGAAGAAATTATGTGAACGCGATGATATCGACCTGGTGATTGTAACGACGCCATGGACCATGCATGCAGAAATGGGGTTATATGCAATGAATCAAGGGAAGCATACGGCCATTGCTGTTCCGGCAGCGGCAACTATTGAGGAATGTTGGCAGCTGGTTAAGACTTCTGAAGAAACCAAAAAACATTGCATGATGCTGGAAAACTGCAGCTATCATACTTTCCAAATGCTTACCTTAAACATGGCAAGAAAAGGCTTTTTTGGCGAAATCGTACATGGGGAATGTGCTTACAACTCGAGTAAGATGCGTAATAATTTTTCAAAAACCATGTACTGGGATATGTGGTGGCTCAAAGAATATGCCAGTAGAAAAGGTAATATTTATCCTACACACGGATTAGGTCCGATTTGTCAAATTATGGATATCAACAGAGGAGATAAATTTGAGTTCCTTGTATCGGTAGAAAGTAAAGATTTTATGATGGCTGATAAGGCCAATGAACTTGCAGCAACAGATAGTTTTTATGACGAATTTGCAAACAGAGATTATCGCGGAAATATGAACGTAACCATAATAAAGACTACCAATGGCCGAACAATTATGCTTCAGCATGATGCCACATCACCATCACCTGAAACATATATTCATGGAATTTACGGAACTCATGGTGCTGCATTAAAATATCCTTATCCGCCGCGTATTTCAACAGGTAATCATAAATGGGCCGCTCCGGAAGAATATGAGTCGATCAAAACGAAATACACACCGGAAATTATTAAGGCAATGGATGAGATGGCAAATAAAATTGGTGGCCACGGGGGTTCTGATACCTATAAAAGCTGGCGTTTAATAGATTGCCTGCGTAATGGATTCCCTCTTGATATAGATGTATATGACTCGGTTACGTGGAGTTGTATATTACCGCTTAGTTCATGGTCCGTTCATAATCACTCAAATTCAATTCAAGTCCCGGATTTCACTGCCGGGGCATGGAAATCCAATAAAAGAAATATGGATGTAGAACTTAAAAATCATGGCAATACAGTGATACGATAAATTGATTTCTCATAATCCCCGATTTGAAGAGGCTGTGTAAAAAAATGATTTACCACGGAAATACACGGAGGCGCACGGAATATAAGTAATAGATTAATAGATAATTAAACAATTTTATTTATTGTTTAACAAATCTATGTGATTTCCGTGTTATTCCGTGAGAATACGTGGTTGATTCGTCTTAATATTTAAAAGAATATATAGAATAAACCATTGTAATTAAACAGGTTAGATATGAATACCAATAAACGCATTATAGGAAAAATTATTACCCTCTCTTTTTTATTCAGTCTGTTAGTTGCTATATCAACCGGTTACAGTGCAAGAATAACAGCAGATGTTGATTCAGCAGCACCAAGTGCAGAGAGATTGAGTTCAGGTAGAACAAATAAATCTACCGGGAAAATATTCTATATATCTCCCGAAGGTAATGACAAAAATGCAGGGACTAAAGAGCACCCTTTCGCTACTCTTGAGCGGGCTAAACTAGCCATTAAAAATAATAAAGGTAATCCGATTACCGTTTATCTACGAGAGGGATATTATCCACTTAATAAATCCTTTGTTTTGGAAAAAGAGGATGTTGTATTTTTGGCCTCCTTCTGATTTACAAGAGACAAAGGTGTTTGTTTCGTTACTACAGGAGCCGCTGATCCAAACGAAAGAATTGAACAATATCACCTTTAAAGATCTGACATTTGAATATACCTGTGGGGCGGGTATTGAAATTATTGGAGGCAGTCATAATAAGATTGAAAGCTGCATAATACGTAATATTGGTACGGTGGCTGTTAGCATTGGCCAACTTGCACCAAATCTTGGTGGACTAATTTACCAAAACACACTCTACAACGGAAATGCCGGACATGAAAACGTCGTATTAAATTGTGAAATCTATGCTACCGGTGAGGGTGGAATAATCCTGGGCGGTGGCGATCGTAATACATTAACACCAGGAAACAACTTTGTTGTTAATAGCAATATTTACGATTGTTCACGCTGGGTGCGGACATACCGGGCAGGGGTTTTTATGTATGGTGTGGGTAATATTGTAAAAAATAATCTTATTCATGACCTGCCCCATACGGCCGTATTTTTCTGGGGCAATGAGCATCTGCTTGAATACAATGAGATTCATCATGTCTGCATGGAGACCGGAGATGCCGGCGCATTTTATAATGGACGTGACTGGACCCAGCGGGGCAGTACAATTCGTTACAATTATTTTCATCATTTACATGGTGTTGAGGGGCAGGGTGGTTTTACTGATGTAATGGCTGTTTACCTCGATGATTAGGCCAGCGGTACAAAAGTTTTTGGAAACATTTTCTATAAATCCGGCCGAACGGTTATGATTGGTGGCGGCAGGGATAATCTTGTGGAAAATAATATCATCATCGATGGATCTCCCGCTATACATGTGGATGCCAGAGGAATGGGCTGGGCAAAATATTATTTCGATGGTTCTGATAGTACATTGTTTAAGCGCCTTAATGTTATTCAACCTGATAAGCCTCCATATAATAAAAGATATCCTCAACTTTCTCAGATTCTAAATGATGATCCTGCCTTACCCAAGGGGAACAGAATCATCCGAAATATTAGTTCCGGTGGTAAATGGGTTGAATTACATAATGATGAAACCGAACCTCTGGTATATTTTCAGGATAATAGTATAGATGTTGATAAGCGTTTCCTTCTAAATAAAGATGATATGATTCAGATACAATATGATTCAATAATTATCCCTCCCGGATTTCAACTTATTCCTTTTGAGAAGATTGGATTGAAGAAAAAGTAAAAAAAATAAATGTAAAATCAGCTGATCAGAAAGCAAATGGTATTGAAGACCATCGTTTTGCAACTACCGCCTGGATTCATTTTAAAAGCACTGCCAATCAGATTCGTTTTACTATGGCTCGTAACAGCCTTTTAACTGAAGACCTTGAACAAAAAGAGATTGAAGCAAAAC
>SDBT01001413.1_pt1 | contig 42207 bp, 54 predicted proteins | sample 2277101 | NCBI WGS metagenome assembly SDBT01 (sample SAMN10404973, study PRJNA504765) | marine sediment metagenome | isolation source: marine sediment core GS10_PC15, 103 cmbsf | place: Arctic Ocean: Southern Knipovich Ridge | collected 2010 | reverse complement strand
CCGTAACGCAGTGTGGCCTTCCTCTAAGGTTGTTTGTCACATGAACTCTACTAGCCCGGTTGATTCTTCAGGCAACGAGACATTGACGAATAACGGGACTGTTTTGGGGGCGGGAAAATGGAGTAATGGGCTGGATTTTTCCAACGATGATGTAGATTGCGGAGCGGCGATTCAGCCACCGGGGGACTTCACGCAGCACGCTTGGATCGAGCCGGATTCAATTGTCAACTTTGATGCCATCGTCGGCAATTTCTTCGATAGTCTAAGCGGTCGTTCATATCTGGGGCTGAAAGACGGTAAAATAAATTGGGACGGCTACGCGACAGGGACGAACCAGGCCGCGACAACGCTTACAACCAATCAATTTGCCATGATTACGCTTACTCGTACTGGGAGCAGCGTGGTAACCTACCTAAATGGTGTTTCTGATGACACTATAACTGACGGGGGCTCTCCGAATACAGAAAAAAACACAAGATTCGGGGCTCTGAATGACGGAACAGAACACTTTTTTGACGGCGTTATCTCAGAGGTCTGGCTGAGAGACACACACAGCAGCGCTGACTTTGTGACTACCATGTTTAATAACCAGGATGCCCCGGAGACATTTATCGTCGAGGGTACGCCGGAAGATACGGTAGTAAGTCCTACTCTAAAATCTGGTACCGACACAGTAACTATATCTTTAACAGAATCAGTAGATCTACTTGCAATCTCAAGTAGATCTGACTCTTTAGATATAAGTCTTACAGAGTCTCAAGTATCCCTAGGAGCTTTAGCTAGAAGTGACCCGTTAAATCTTTCAGTTACTGAAGCTCAACAATCTCTTGGAATCTTAGATAGAACCGATTCGTTAAATACTAGTCTGATAGAAGCTTTAACCTTACAGGCTGATCTTACTTTAAATGACTCTCTAAGTACGGCAATAACCGAAGTCGTAGAAGTACTAGTTGCTATTACTGCTAACGATACTATTAATATTTCCGTTGCCGAGACAGTCACAATTCTATCTCTACTGGCTAGATCTGACTCTCTAGATATTAGCATAACAGAGCAAGCTGTTCTTCTCGGTCTGCTTTCTATATCGGATACTCTAAGTATATCGCTTACGGAGATCTCTGCTGTTGCAGCTATTATAACAGCTACAGACTCCTTGAATGTATCCATAACTGAAGTCTTACAGATTACTGCTCAACTACTTAGAGGTGACACTGTGTCGCTATCTGTTAGTGAATCTGTAGATCTCTTTGGAATAATAGGAACAAGTGATACTGTGGGAGTATCTATTGTAGACGTGGTAGCACTAGTGAATCTCATAAATACTACCGATGGTATAGATATCTCCTTAGCTGACACGTCACAGCTTCTAGTAGATATTCAGGTATCTGATTCTATAGATATTTCTATAGGAGAAGCTACAGATTTATTAGCTATCCTAGCTACGAGTGACTCGATTTCTCTAAGTGTAACTGAGGTAACTCAGATCCTAGTAGAGCTTCAGACCTCCGACATTCTAGATGTCTCGCTAAGTGATCTTACGTTGATAACCGTATTCTTATCACTTAGTGAGGATATAGATATTTCAATGTCGGGAGTAAGTAACTTAGTAAAATCAGGTACTCTAATAGAAGAGCTTCTCGGAGAAGTAAAATTTATCGCATCCTTTGAACAGGATGGCATAACATTAAAGCTAAGTATAGATGGAATTATAAAAACTTGAGGTGCAACATGGTTCAAGTATTATATAAAGAGAATGATCAAGTTATTGAATTGTCAGGGTTAAAAGACGCTATAGCTGATACGTTTATAAACGATGCTACTGTTACAGCATCGATAGTAGACTCGGCCGGAGACGATCTAGCTGGAATGACCTTTCCAGCTACTATGACCTACGTAAGCGGTTCTGAAGGAGTTTACAGAGTTACTCTAGAAGAAACGTTGGTAGTTAATGTAGGTCAGTTTGTAAAGGCTATTATTATAGCTATAAAAGGTAGCCTTCAAGGTAAGTGGACTATTGATATGCAGGCTAATATTCGCGAAAAGTAGTATGAAAATCTAATATCTGACCGCAAATACTTGTTGATTTCTGGTAACAAGTATAATAATATAAATATGAGAGATGACTACATAGGATTGGAAAAATGACTCTTATTGATCCGAGTAGGTTCACTATAGCGGCGACCGCAGACGTTGCTGCTACTCGTCATGAAGACTTCGGAGGTAGGGATCATCTAGTAATCCCAGTAATAGCTCTCACCGAGGGGGTACTTGAAGCTTCTAACGCATCTGGTCCAGAATTAGCATTAGCTTCAGAGTTTGGAAAAAATCCGCAATCATGGAACGGACGTCCTGTTACGTTTGGTCATCCGATGCGCGAAGGCGTTCCAGTAAGTGCTAATTCTCCCCAGATACTTCAGGAAGAGTCGTTCGGAAGACTATTTAATACAATTTTTGAGGATAATAAGCTCAAGAGTGAACTTTGGATAGATCTAGAGAGAGTAGAAGAAGTAGATAAAGAAGGCCTATCTGAGGTTATGACTTTAATAGAGAACGGGGAGATGATTGAGATCTCCACTGGTTTTCTTGCAGCAGTAGAACAGACTCCTGGCGAATTTAATGGAGAAGTGTACGATGCTGTCTGGAGAGACATTCAGCCAGATCACTTAGCACTCTTACCTGCAGGTGTAAAAGGTGCTTGTAGTGTAGAGAGTGGGTGTGGAGCTCCTCGACTGAATCGAGATTCTGAAGATCATGACTGCGACGAGCCTAAGAAGCGTAGTCCTCTTAGCACTCTGTGGAATAAGTTCAGAAGCATAATTAGCGTAAGATCTAACACGAGTGATATTAGTAGTACTGATACTCAGAAAGCCTTAGAACTTGCTCTTGAACAGGAATCTCCTGATAACTTCTTCTGGATTGTTGCCGTATTCCACACTGATTCTAATTTTGTATATGAAAAGGATTTTTCAAGTGAGTTTCTACAAAGAGACTTCGCCTTAACTGAGGATGGAGAGGTAGTACTTGGAAATGATATACAAAAAGTCCGTCCCCAAACGACTTTCGTACCCCTAGTTGTGATCAAGGAGGATATTATGACCACAAATGCTGAAAAGGTCGACAGTCTTATTACGAGTGATAATTCTGAATTTACCGACGATGATCGTACTTTCCTCGTTGGTCTTGAGGAGACTCAGCTTGATAAGATCGTAGCCTTAAATGAAGCCGCGCCAGAACCGACGCCCCAACCAGAACCAGAACCCGAGCCTATACCTAATGTCCTCGCTGAAGAGGAAGATACTAATGAGGTAACGCCAGAACAGGCTCTTGCCGGTCTTCCTGAAAATGTTCAAGCAGTTCTGAACGAAGGGCTTGAATTACACAGTAAGGAAAAGACCAGTATGATAGAACAGATTACTGGTAGCGAGCATTGTACGTTTACTCCTACAGAGCTTGAGAAGATGAATAATTCTCATCTTCGTAAGATCTCAGCTCTATTGGGAAAGACGGATTACAGTGGTCTAAACGTTCTTAGTTCGCAGGAAGAAGATAACGTAGTTCCTGCTCCACCTAAGATGTTTCCAGCTGAGCAAGCCGCTTAAAGGAGGTTCACATGGCTGAACGAACTATTGCTTTACTAGGTCGAGGTATTCAGAAAGAGGCAAAGGCTGCCGGAGCTATTACTCCTGGTCATCTTGTTGCACTGGATTCCAGCGGCGACTTAATCGTACATGCTGCTGCTGGACTGAATGCTAGTCGCGCCTTTGCTAAAGAGAACGAAGTTATTGGTAAGGGTATTACCGTTGCATACGCTAGTGGTGATAACGTCATTTACGAGGCATTCCCGCCTGGAGCAGAAGTATACGCGCTGGTAAACGGCACTGCTGCAGCACTTGCTATCGGCGATTTTCTTGAATCTGCCGGAGATGGTACTCTACAGAAGTTAGCTACAGATGCTGCTACAGACGATACTCAGCGGGCTAGTGTTGTTGCCATAGCGTTAAGTACTACTGCAGGTAGTACCGCTGAACGCGTCATAGTGGAGGTGCTCTAATCATGACCATACCTATTAGTGATGTTCTACTGAATTCAGGTGCCGGAGTATCTGCTGTTGGATCAGTAGCTATTCGGCTACTTGAGAGTGGCATGAATATAAACGCTCTACGTACTTGTGACGTACTTCGAAAAGACGAGTGGGTTAAGTTCGACGAAGTTGTCGTTGAAATTGCCCGTAGCCGTCTAATTGCTGTTGGTGATCTTGTCTCTAGAGGCCTTACGTTTGATCTTCCCAATGCTCTTGGCACTACTGTTATCGAGTACGAAAAGATCAGTGATATGGAGCCTGCAAAGCTTAGTATGTCAGGTGTTACTGAAGAGGGAAACGATAGAGTCGAATATACCCTAGAGTCTCTGCCCGTACCTATCGGCCATAAAGAGTTCAATATTAACATCCGAGCTCTTACGGCTTCACGTACTCGCGGTATACCCCTTGATACTACTCAAGCTGCAGTATCTGCTAGGAAACTTGCCGAGCTAAACGACTCAACCGTGTTTAAGGGTGCTACAATCACAGTTAGTGGAAAGACTATTCCTGGTTACCTAACAGCTGCTGATCGTAATACGGGATCCTTAACTGGTGATTGGGAACTCACTGCTCAGACTGGTACGATTATCATAGCTGACGTACTCGCGATGGTTAAAGCTCTCGTTGGTGATAATATGTTCGGTCCTTATGTTTTGTATGTTCCTATCAATTATGGAGTGAAACTAGACGAGGACTTTAAAGCGAACTCCGACAAGACTATCAGAGAGCGTCTACTGCAGATTGAGGAGATTACGGCAGTCAGAGCTACTACCAACCTCGCTGGAGGAGCTTCAGGAGAAGTAGTTCTTGTTCAGATGACATCAGATGTTGTTGATATGGTAATGGGCATAGAGCCTACAACCGTTCAATGGGAAACTGCTGGTGGGATGATCACAAACTTTAAGGTCTTGTCGATCATGCTTCCAAGGGTTAAGTCTGATGCCCTACTTCAATCGGGTATAGCTCATTACAGTGTATAACAATTAAAAAAAAAGGAGAAATCCAATGCCTGTAAGATGTAAAGTAGTACCCGGCAGAAAGTATGATATTGCCATCACCGACGAGGATGGTAATATCAAGAGAGTTACTGCTGTTGGCGGTGATAAAGTTGATGTGTCCATGCATGCTTATCAAGGATGTGCTGGAGCTCTAGTCCTACTCGATGATGGTGGGGAGGCCGTTGAAAATGCAGATAAAACAGAACCTGTTACTCTAGTTGAGGAACCCTCAATCCTCCCATCTGAGGATTCTGCAGAAGCTCTTCCAAATGGGGAAGAGGAAGAGTCGGATCCTGTCACTGCCCCCGATAGCGATGAGACTGCTTCAGAGTAACAAAGTGGTGCCGACGTTGTACCGTTTAGGCTGTATAACGTCGGTATCATACTTGTTACAGGAATATGTTAAATGACCGTCGTTACAGAGTCTGCTGTAAAAGAGCTGATCAAGACTAGTTTAGACTTGACTCCTTTTATGCAGGCTGCTGCCTTACTAGTTGCCGAAGATTTAGCAGGTTCTGGCCTGACTGTAGCTAGAAAGCAGCTAATCGAGCTGTATCTTGCGGCCCATTTCACAGCAGTATCTGAGGAACGGGGAAGTCTAAAGAGCATCAAAATTGGAGAATCCGAAGAGTCATTCGGAGGTGATTTCACTACAGGATTAGGTCTTACTCGCTTCGGTCAAATGGCTATTTTATTTGATGTTTCAGGTACCTTATCAAATAGTACTGATACGGGTAAGAAGGCTCAATTTCAGGTAATATGAGATGGTAGAGCTTCCTCAAAAAGCAACATACTGGAGTATATTATTAGAAGATGAGTTCGGAAATATAACCTATGGCGTTCCTGTATCTCTAAATAGTAGGTGGGAAGAGGTCTTTGAGGAAATTATAGATCCAGGTGGGCATACTGTAGTTTCTAAGACTAAGGTGTTTACTTCTATTGAGGTAGCTGTTAAGGGATTTCTTTTTAAAGGGGAGTCGGTTGTTACGGATCCTACAACCCTAGTAGATGCGCAAGAGATAATAGCGTTCTCATCTATAACGGATCTACGTAACGTAGACAAGCTGTATACGGCTAGACTATAGTGGCTAGAATCCGAATAAGAGGTAGTATAGGACTACGGAGAATTTCGTTTAAGAGTAGTCGCGTATCTAGACATACTCCTGCATCAGTAGCAAGGGCTACGAGGAAAACAAGAGAGAGTATTAGAAGGGTTGTAGAGAACTTCGGGAAGGTCGTAAAAGGAATAAGAGAAGTTACTCCTGATGCGTTACGAGCTGCTCTTGAACCCGTTTTGCGAAGGTCTCAAGAATTAGTACCTGTTGATACGGGAGCCTTAAAGAATTCCGCGTTTCTAGATGTAGATACGGTGGGAAGTACGATCAAAGTAGGTATAGGTTATGCTAAAGGAGGTACTCCCACATACGCAGCTATAGTACACGAGGATCTTACCGCTGTTCATATGCCTCCTACGCGGGCGAAATTCTTAGAGACAGCTTTTAATGAACAGTCTGGTGAAATAGAAGATAGAATTAGGGACTTTTTAGAAAACTTTTTAGATGGCTAGTATTGTATCAGATATAATGGGTATTCTACAGACTGCGGGTGTAGGCACTATAGGAGCAACGGCTGGATGGAGAATAAACGGATTTGCGGAGAGTGATGGGGCTAGTATACCAGATACCCTCATTACTATCTATCCTACAGGAGGAGTTGCTCCTAATCCGAGGTGGAGATTAGATAGGCCATCTATACAGGCAAGAATAAGAGGTACTATAGGAGGGTTCGATACTCCATATGCAAAGGCAGAAGCCGTAAGAGATGCTTTACTTGGAATAGATAGGTTAACCGTTGTCGTAGGAGTTTTAGTATCAGTGACTATGTTATCGGACATCATAGGACTGGGACCTGACAGTAATAATCGACCTATATTCGTTGTGAACTTTAATTTAATTGTGGAGCCTAATACAGGAACTTATAGAGATCCCTTGTAGAGGAGAATATTATGGCAAAGAAGATCCGAATTTCAGACGATGGTGGTTCAACCTACTTTACACTACCTGGAGGTACAGGATCTAAAGAACAGTCTGCTGCTGCTGCAAACGATACCATCTTTGGACAGACGTTTGAGTCTACCCAAACCGCTCTCATAGAACTGTCTGTATCAGCAAATGCTTTATATAAAGGGTTTGCTGGATATGTAGCTACCATTAAGAAGCAGGGTACTTCAACTACATTTACAGATGAAGCCTTTACCGTAGTATCAGGTCAGCGATATGATATTGATGATGCTACGAAAAACATGTGGGATAGAGCTGGCACGTTTGTTGTAAAAGACGGCGTTACAGATGTTACAGTTGAGGTAGAGTCTTATAACTATTTATTCGGAGAGATCCTATTTAAGTCTACTTACACTGTAATAGGAGCTATAACGGTTTCTGGTAAATACTTCCCATTAGCAACTCTCGGTAAAGGCAACTCCTTTACTCTCACTCAGCAAGCTGCAACGATCAATGATACTGATTTTGCTACTGCTCAGGCGAATGGGGGTTACGCAACAATGAGCCCTGGACTCAGAACTGTATCTCTTGACTTAGATGGTATCTTCGCTGCCGCTTCTGGGTTGATTGCGGATCTACAGGGTCGCACGGAACTCATGATAGAAGTTAATCCTGATGGAAATAGCAAGTCTAGATGTAGAGGGTTCTTCAAAGCGCTTTCTCACAGCCAGTCAGGAGACGTCGGAGATCTAGAAAACGAGACTGTATCATTTTCACTTAGTGTTCCAGCTTCTCCTTCAGAATTTCCTTTCGCATGGAAGCATGAGAGTGATACGACGCTTTCAAGTGCAATTCAGAAACTTCTTACAGCATGGAGTAACGAAGCAAAGGTGGATATTGAGTATCTACATGACGGTACTAATGGCGTTACGTTTAAGGCCGTCATAACTGATTTGTCATTATCCTCTAGTCTGACGGACATGAACGAGTTTAGTGCAGACTTTAGTGCAGACGGTGCACCTACTACAGTTCCATAAAAGCAAAAATAGGAGAATAATACAATGGCGACGAGAGACGAAATTCGCGGTTCAATCTTCAATAACGTGCAACAAAGGCGCGAAGGTAGAGAGATCGATTTCTTTGGTCAAAAAATAGAACTTAGAGCCCCCTCTCTAGGTGCTATCATAAATCGAGAAGGAGTCATTAATGCAGTTACTATACTGATAGAGAATAGTTACATCCCAGGTACTGATGAAAAAGTCTTCGAAGAGGCAGATAGGGACGCTCTTATGAAGTTACCTTTCAACGCTGACTTAATGAGTGTAGCTAGAGCTCTGGAGGAACTAACCGGGATAGATGTTAAGGCAGAGGAGGGAAATTTAGAAGCAATCCAGCTCAGTTAATGATCATGGTCGTAGCAGAGCTACTACATAAGACTGAGAGCGAAATTTACGAGTGCATGTCTCCTCGGGAATTAGCTCGCTGGATTGCGTATCTAAATATAAAAGTCAAAGAACGAAATAAACCTACTAAGAGAAGGTCCTAATAGATGGCACTTAGCATCGGAGACATACACTTTATCGTAGGGGCTGATACGAGTCGTCTCGGTGGTGCTGAGAAACAGATGAAGCGGTTTGGCCGTTCCGCAGAAAAAGTAGCAAAGTCTCAAGGGAAGTTAGGTAAGCAGACTGCAAATACAACACATGCCTTTCGCAATCTAGAATCTGCTACTGTTCTCGCAGTAGGACCTTTAAGTGGTATAGGTGCTAGACTTCGTTCCTTCGGAGCAATTCTAACTAGAACCGGTAGTATCATGGCTGCAGTAGCCTTCGGAGCTCTAGCAGCCCTTACTCTTGGCTTGTTCAAACTAGGTCAAGCGGCGATCGAAGCCTCTCTAAAAATGGAGCGGATTGAGGCTAGATTTAGAGCTGGATCTAATAGTGCGGCAGAAGCAGCATCTAGACTTAATTTCGTTAGGAAAACTGCTGATAAACTAGGACTAAGTTTAATAAGTACAGCTGAAGAATTCTCCTTACTTACAGCTGCTACTCGAGGTACTAGTGCTGAAGGAGAAGCTACTAGACAGATATTCCTAGGTATCGTTAATGCTGCAGCAGCATTAAAGCTTTCTAACGAACAAGTCGTAGGTGCCTTTAGAGCTATACAACAAATGGCTTCTAAAGGAACTGTCCAAAGTGAAGAACTTCGACAGCAGCTTGCTGAGAGGATCCCAGGAGCTGTAAATCTTACAGCAAGAGCTCTAGGTAAAACTACAAGAGCGCTAAATAAAATGCTGGAAGATGGTCTACTTCCCGCAGAAGAGCTCTTTAGAAAGTTAGGTCCATTGTTGATAGAGCTCTTTAGTGAGCAGGCGATCGAACAATCTAAGAGACTTGCTGCAAATCTAAACCGTCTCGGCAATACTAAGATTGAGTTCTTCCGCGAGTTTGACCGGTTAGCAAGAGTCTCAGATATAACCAATAAAGCAGTAATAGCTCTAAACGAAACTCTGAAGTTCATGACTCGTAATATGAGACAGATCGCTTTTAACTCTATTGTAGTTGCGGGAGCTTTAACAGGGATGGTAACTTCTACGATTCTTACAGGTCTTTGGTCTCTTGTTGCTGTAATTTGGAATGCTGCTAGAGGCCTCGCTACTATAGGTACAATTATAGCTGCTTGGCCTGCAAAGAAGCTCGTAGCTGTTCTTCTCAAGTTTGGTGTCGTATTAGCAGGTGCAGTTGCAGCAGGAGTTCTATTTAAGGATATTCTAGAAGATATAGACAAAGAAATTGTAGCTTTAAGTGAAAGTGCTGATGAGGCAGGGGAAAAGCTCAAACTAGGAATTGATCCCAACGCTCTTACGATACTAGCTGATGCGGCTAACAAAGCTGCTATTAAACTAGCTTTGATGGAAGGAGTTCTTGGAGATCTATCACCTACTACACAAGGAGTTGTATCGTCTATAAAAGGTCTCGTATCTGGTATCTTAAAAGCTCGAGATGCAGGAAAGGCAGGTGAAGATCAGCTCAAAGAATTTGCAGATGCCATAAAACTTCTAGAGGATAGATCTTTTGAAGTAGATAGTCTCACCCAGCTAGAAAAGATCTTCGACAATACTCGTACAGAAGCAGAGAAGCTTGGTGCAGAAATTGATAAGCTCGATAAACTCAGAGACTTTACTAAAGGGCACTTTCTAACAGCTGATAAGATGTTTCCGTTTCTTGATGCTCTAGACAGACAAGAGAGATTACTGCTGCGTAATAAACGAGCAGCCTTCGAATTTGGTGACGCTTTTGTAAGCGCTTTCGAAGACGCGATCATCGAGGCAGAATCTCTTAGAGAGGTCTTGAAGGCATTACTTCAAGATATTGCCAGAATTATTCTTAGGAACGCAATAACAGAACCGCTAGGAGCACTTATACAAGGTACTGTACAGGGACTTTTCAGTAAGACACCTGCTACGGCTGCAAAAGGTCTAGCCTTCATGGGTGGTCGTGTTCAAGCGCTCGCAAAAGGAGGTATTTTAAGAGGTCCTACAGCATTCCCAATAAAAGGAGGTATAGCTATAGGAGGAGAAGCTGGAAACGAAGGAGTTTTACCTCTAACTAGGACTGCTAAGGGTGATCTTGGGGTATCCGCTTTAGGATTTGGAGGAGGAGGCACTCAGATTACGATTATCGACCAGAGAGGTACTAATGCTCCTCCAATTGAGATTACTAGAGGGGCAGCAGCTGATGGTCGGCAGGCTTTTAAGATATTAGTCCGAAGTGAAGTATCAGAAGCTATCGGAGATGGCTCACTAGATAAGTCTCTCGCTAGTAGTTTCGGTTTAGGTAGGAGAGCAATTTAATGGCAGCTTGGCCCGCTAGTTTACCGCAGACAATACTAATGTCTGGATATGAATCAGAATGGCAGTCTGGGGTCGTTAGAGTAGATCCCGATTCAGGACCTTCTGAGCAGAGAAGGCGCTTTACTGCTCTTACGGAAACCATCATAGGTCAGATGAATATGACACTTACTCAGTGGAATACGGCCAGAGCTTTTTATAAAGATACTCTTGGAGATGGAGCCTTATCTTTCACCTGGATTCATCCGGTTACGCAAGTAGCTATTAATGCTAGATTTATTGCGTCTGACGGAAAGGCTCTCGCTATCTTACGGTCACTAAGATCAGATTTATTCCTAGTAAGCTTAAAATATGAAGTATTACCCTAATGGTTAGAAGCGTATCTCTCACAACGCTTCAGGCGTCTATAGCACAAGATACTGATGAGGTTTATCTGATCCTACTTACTATTGACCATCCAGATTTAACTACACCACTTAGACTAGTTAATGATAACGTTGATCTTTCGAGAAGTGGAGATACATTTATAGCCTCAGGCTTTGAGATACCTCTACCTACCGATACGGAGGAGAGAATTGTAACTATTGATCTGTTAATACCTCTTGTAGATAGAACACCTGTAAGTATAATTAGATCGATTAGTACACCTCCTACTATTGCTATGGAAGTAATTAGATTTAGTGATCCTACGAATCCCGAATTTGGGCCGATTACATTTAGTGTATTACATACAGACTCTACTCTTACGTACATGACACTTACTTTGGGGTTTCAACGTAACTTGTACGAAGACGTTTTTCCTAAAGATGCCTTTGGTCCTAGCAATTCGCCCGGAACAGTATAATGATAGACATACCTCAATGGACGACTAATTACGTAGGGCGTGAATATATTCCACCTTACGGGTGTTACTTATTAGCGTTAGAAGTTCTGAGAGATCAGTTTGGAAAGATAGATCTCCCACAGCTACTCGAGGACTTGGAAAGTTCTGACCTATCGACTGTTAAAAGAAGAGTAGCTGTGGTGTCACAAGGCTTAGATAATTACTTCGTAGAAGTGCCAAAAGAAGAAACACACGAAGGTGATATAGCAAGCATAAGAGTAGCAGGTTATCCCTATCATGTGGGTATCCTAGTATCCGATACTCATATGCTACATAGTAGTGCCTGTATAAATGCCGTAATAGAAAGGCTTGACTCTTTTAGATTGAGAAACAGAATAGGAGGATTCTACCGCCATGCATAATCTTCCTGCTGTTCAAGATCCGATAAGAGTCGTTGCGCAGCCTCATCCTTTTAGATCTGAACTACTAGAGTCTCAGGCTCCTGTCGGATATTCTATTGAGGACATTGTAGGTAAACCTGCTTATGAGGGCATAGAAGTATTTATCGATGGAGAGCATGTTGATCATATCGAGTGGGAGGTAACTCGACCGAAGTCTGGATCATTAGTTAATATAAAGGTTATTCCTCGAGGCGATATTCTTAAAGTAATTTTTACAATAGTTATCGTAATAGCTGCTGTTGTATTAGCTCCAGTAATAGCCGGAGCTATTTTCCCAGGAGCTGGAGCGGGTTTCCTAGGAGTTGCAACGACTTTAATACAAGTAGGACTTACCATTGGAGGTTTTCTACTAATTAATGCTCTCATACCTCCTCAGCTACCAAAGCTGAGAGAGACTGATACATTTGAGCGTCTAGCTGCGATAACAGGAGTACGTAATCAAATAGCTGCCTTTAGACCTATACCTAGACTCTTAGGTACTGTAAAATACTTCCCTCCGATTCCTATGACAGCTCCACCTCATACGGAGCTTGTCGGAGATGACCAGTATCTACGAGCAATGTTTGTTTTAGGATACGGCAAAATAGATATTGGAGGTCTCACTGTAGGAGTTGGAAGTCTGAAGAAGTTTCCTGCAGACGCAGCTCTGGGAACTAATATCTTCATAGGTGATACACAAATTGACCAGTTTGATGACGTAGAAATGGAAGTTGGAGATCCTGACGATATTACTTTATATACCACTCAAATTATAGAGCTGGTCGTTAATTTGCCAGTAGATAGTGTTACAGAGATTGCCCCGGGTAAAGTCGTTGAGAGCATTTCTAATATAAGAACAACCGAAACTGATACGGAAGAAGTCAGTCTAGATATTGAATTTCCCTCTGGACTATATTCCTTAGCAGACGATGGAAGCACTAGAGTTTCAGAGGTAACATTTGATGTAGAATACAGACTAGCGGGTTCTGGAGACCCTTGGGTAAATGTCAATCCTGCAGATGAGATATTCTGGTTCGAAGAGTGGGAGAACGATGAGGAATCTAATTTTGTTGTATCAAATCCAACAAATACATGGACTATTAGAAGTAGCGCAAAGAAGACTATACGTAGGTCCATACGATGGAAAGTTACAAAGGCACAGTATGATGTTAGGTTGACCAGAAAAGAGACCTATAACGCTGGAAATAATATAGCTAGTACTAAGGCTATATGGACTGTATTACGTAGCATGAGACCTAATAAGACAGCATTTGATATGGATAACGTAGTTGTACTAGCTGTAAGAATAAAAGCTACCGACGAGCTATCGGGACCTTTAGATACCCTGTCGGTAAAAGCTACTTCAATTATAAACGTCTGGAATGGTTCTACTTGGTCAGAGCAAGCATCTAATAACCCAGCGTGGTGCTTCGTAGATGCTCTATCCGGAATAGCTTCTAAGCGTCCCGTAGATAAGGATAACGATATAGATAAAGCGGCGTTGCTATCGTGGGCTAATTGGACGTCTACTAATGGATTCGAATTTAATCATGTTTACGATTCTTCAGGTACAGTATTTGATCGCGTAAAGGAGATAGCCGCCGCTGGAAGAGCTGCTTGGGCGGTAAGAGATAACCTAATAACCGTTGTTCGAGAGGAAACCGATCAAGTACCTCAGCAAGTCTTTACTCCTAGGAATTCTAGCGGATTCAAACTAAGTAAATCTTTTCCAGAATTTCCACACGCCTTACGTGTTAGATTTGTAGATCCCGTCACATATGAAGATACTGAGAGACTAGTATTTGATGATGGATTCAATGAGGGTAATGCTACTAAGTTTGATATATTAGATTTACGAGGAGTTACGTCACCTAGTCAGGCTTGGAAGTTAGGTAGGTTTCACCTCGCGCAATTCAAACTACGACCCGAAACCTATACTCTAAATATAGGTCTAGAGTCTTTAATAACTCAAAGAGGTTCGGCAGTTTCAATTCAACATGATGTTATGCTAGTCGGACTCGGACAAGGAAGAATTAAGTCAGTAGTTCTGAACGGTTCTAATGAAGTTATTCAATTCGAATCCGACGAAGAGCTATTTATGGAGGCCGCAAAGACTTACGGGATTAAGGTCCGCTATATCGACGGCTCTGATGTACTTACTATAGCAGAAACTGAGATACAAACAGTATCTCCAAGTACCAATACGGTTGTCATTATTACTCCGCTACCTCAGGAGGTGGTAGTTGGAGACTTATTTGCATTTGGAGAGATAGGCAAGGAGAAAATAGACGCAAAGATTATAGAGATTATTCCTAAAGCGGACTTAACAGCTCAATTAAGATTAGCTCCTCTAGCACCTGGATTGTTAACAGCAGATTCAGGTACCATACCTCCATTTAATCCTGTAATAACTGACCCTATTGACTTCACCAAGCTACCCCCTCCAGTACCTGTGATTAACAGACTTAGATCGGATGAAACTGTTCTGATTAGAGATGCAGATGGATCTCTAAAATCGCAATTAGTAGTCTACTTTACGTTTCCCCCAGGTCGCGATAAAACGGACGTCGAACTACGTTATACTCAAACTGATACCCCCCAGTCATGGGAGAGAATAAAGGTTCCCTCAGATAGTGGTGTTATATCTATATCAAATGTTGCCGACGGTATAAGCTACGACCTTGAGTTGAGAGCTATCAGAGGAGAGATAGCTTCGCCATGGTCTACTACTACTACACATATTGTTGTAGGAAAGTCATCTCCTCCTTCAGATGTAACAGGATTTACAGTCAACATAGAAGAGTTCGGTCTTAGATTATCTTGGAATGAAATACCAGATATCGATAGAGGCACTTACGAAATAAGAAAAGGTACTACCTGGAGCTCCGCAACATTTATATGTAGATGCTTTACTACCGAAGCATCTGTAGATGTTGCTACTACTGGAGTACACGATTATTTAATAAAAGCCTTAGATACTAGTGGTAATTATAGTGTAACAGCAGCATCAGCTTCTATTACGGTCGTAGCGTCCGGACCAGCTTCTCCTATGGCTAGCTTTATAGGGCCTAATTTGAGACTAGACTGGACTGCAACTAAAGGTACATTCCCTATACTCGACTTTGAAATTAGACGCGGTGGGACTTCATACGCGACAGCAACTTTTGTAGCGAGAACTAAGGCTACTAGTTTTCAAACTCCTGTAGACTGGAGTGCTTCTGAAAAGTGGTGGGTTCAGACTATCGACGCTGCAGGTAATGGTAATACGGCGACTTCTATAGATGCAATCGTAGTAGCATCAGCTGTTACCTCAGTCAATCCGCAGGTAATTGACAATACAGTTCTACTAAAGTGGTCTAGCACTCCTGGTACCGTACCTATTGACAGGTATGAAATTAGAAAAGGAAATGTATTTGCTACGGCTGATATTGTAGGCACATCTGATACTACCTTCACGACCATTTTAGAGATTCAAGGGGGTACTTTTACTTACTGGATAGTTCCAATAGATACAGCCGGAAACTCAGGAACGTCCGGTAATGTTACAGCAGATGTTAACGAACCACCTGATTTTGCTCTTCGTGGAGCTTTTAGATCTGACGGATTAGGAACAAGAGCAAGTATTCTTAGAGACTCCAACGATAGAAAGTCTCTAGACTTCACTTACAACCAGGATCACTATGTTAATGTTCCTAAAGCTTCTATAGATGCCAAAACTGATGTAACCATAGAATTTGCTGCCTCATTTGATGGAGATCCTGTTAGTGAACATACTGTAATGTCATCTTATGAAGGTACTGATAATACAACCCTGAAAAAGTTTGATATTCAGTTTCTACCTACTGCTACTGATGGTACTATCGATATAAAAGTAAGACCGTTTGGGCAGACTGCAGCACTTCTATGGACAATCACCGATTCCCTATATGATGGCAAGTTCAGATTCTATTCAGTTCTTAGAGATCAAACCTCTGGTGACGTAGAATTATTTATTAATGGTGTCTCACAGGGAGTTAAAACTGCGACACTTACGACGCTCGATATTGCTACTAACATGTTCGTGCTAGGAACTAATCTTAGTTCAGGCGCCGGTACTGAGGGTGATCATATTCTGAGTCAGACCATGGATGGTAGGATTGACGAGTTTCGTATCTGGGATGATATTAGAACTCCTACAGAAGTATCTGATAATTGGGATAAGGAGCTAGATCTAACCGAGACTAACCTCAGACTGTATTTTAGATTCAACGTATCGGGAAATGGTCTTACTGCAGATGACCTAACGGGTAATGACTTCGATGCAAACATCTTTGGAGCAACGTTTCACATCATTGACCCATCACTGATAGCATCGTTTCATCTTACCGAGACCTTTGGAGATAAGGATACTGTCCACGGTTATACAACACTTCAGGCTCAGATAGACGCAGGATTCGCTTATTACGCACAACCAGTACCAACGACATCCGATATTACGGAGGTGTATAATGTAGGAACTGTACTAGCGCAGTCTAGAATTCTAGTTAACATCACTCTCGCGGATATCGTCTCCGGAATTACCTCATCTATTCAAATCTCTACCAAGAAACTGCTGGGAGACTCTTGGACAGACTTTACTGCAGGTTTAAGTGATGTATTTGCTACAGACTTTCAGTACGTGAAAGTAAAGGTTTCCTTTAGTGGCACTAATAAGCAATTCGCTATCCTAACAGCTCTAGATACAACTTTAGGCACTAAGAGAAAGACTGATGAAGGAACCATTACTGTAGATGTTAATCCCAAGACAGTTACATTCAATACCACATTCGTTGATATTGACAGTATAATTGTTACAGTTGATTCTATAACACCTGTAATACATGTGATTGAATTTACAGATGCTCCTAATCCAACTGATTTTAAGGTTAGGTTATTTGATGATGCAGGAGTAGCTGTCACTGGAAAAACTATTCATTGGATAGCTAGAGGAGTTTAATAATGGTCAGTTGGACTACAGAACCTGCAAACACACAGACATTAGCGGCTTATACTGCTAGTATAAAGGACCGAGATGAACGTCTTGCTAAGATGGATTTCGCAGGCGATACCAACGTTTTAACCGATACTATCCGCTGGAACGCTACTGGTAATAAGTTTGAAAAGTGGAACGGTTCAGCCTGGGTCGATCTGACCAGTCAGTATACGATAGATGTAGCTACTCTCGGAGGCATAGCATCTTCAGGATTCGCTCTAATCGCGCACGTCGGTGCGGGAGGAAGCGCTCATGTCGACGCTACTACTTCCGTTTCAGGATTTATATCAGGAAGTGATAAGACCAAATTAAACGGAATAGCTACCGCAGCTGAAGTTAATCAGAATGCCTTCTCTAATATCGCAGTATCAGGACAGTCAACTCTCGTAGCTGATAGCAAGATAGATACCCTCACTTTCGTAGGTGGTACAAATATTGTAATTACTACAGCAGCTGGATCGGATCAAGCAACTTGGGCTATCTCGGGTACTTTATCTCCTTCTAATCTTCCTACAGCGACAGTATCTGCGATAGGAGCAGTAGAGCTAGCTACCAACGCAGAAGCTGATACGGGTACGGATACTACTAGAGCCGTAACGCCTTCAGGACTTGAAGAATCAAGAAAGCGTATTCGTGATGAGAGAGTAACTGCAGTAACGGGAACTATAACATCGACTGACGCTGGAAAGAGAGTAAAAGTAACCGCAGCGGGAGCTACTACTCAGACAATAAATTCAGGATTTACCAACTTAGATATAGTCCGCGTACTGCAACACGGAGCTGGCCAGATAACATTTGCTGCTGGGTCTGGAGTAACGCTTAGATCTCCCAATGGTAATTTGAAAGTAGGTACTCAGTATGACGTTATCACTATAGAAGCATTATCTAGTACTGAACTCGTGTTAGCAGGAAATCTAGTAGCATGACAGCACTACTTGCAGGATTTGGCGGAGGAGCTAGAGGCTTCATATTTACGGACATAGTATCCGCGAATAGAGGAGGATATAATGTAGCTACTGAAGCTACTGCAGCAGGATGGGATGGTACTTCTAAGCTAATAGCTAATATAACCATTAATAGTAGTATCGTTATTCAAGGCTCCTCAGGAGGAGCTGCAATAAGTGTTCCATCTACTTTACCAGCAGGCTCTACAGTTGACTTTCTTAATAATGGAGAAGCTAGAGGTAATGGTGGAGATGGTGGGAATGGTGGCAATGCTCCCGGTGGGAATGGTACCGACGGAACAGATGGGAGCACGGCACTAAAATGTGACTTTGCTACTACCTTCAATAACACACTTGGAGTTCTTAACGGAGGTTCTGGGGGTGATGGTGGTAACCAGGGCGACGACGAAGATGGTGGAGATGGTGGAGATGGAGGTTATCCTAATGGCTCGGGCGGAGCAGGAGGAGATCCTATAAGTGAGGAGTTTAGTGAAGGATCCGAGGGCGCTAGTGGTACTCCTGCTAGTACTCCGGGTGTAGCAGGCAATAGTCCTCCGGGAAGCACTGGTGGGGCGGCTGGAAATGCAGTAGAAGGGGATTCAAATATTACGTGGAACGGGTTCGGCACGAGAAACGGGCCTATAACTTAGGAGAAGTAAGATGAAGCAAGTTATGATTATTATGTTTATGTGCTTAGTAGCTAGTTGTGGAGGCTCCGATACAGGGTCATCTACGCCAAGACCTAATGTATGTGCAGGAATTGAGGATCCTGATGCTTTGGAGAGATGTGAGTGCATAGCTACCAAAGATGATGAGTTGTGCCAGTAGCTCTATCAGAGGAACGTGGTCAATAAGGGGTTGGGAACATGGTAACGTGGTTTATTTCTGTACTATCATCCTTAATACCACCCGCAGACGGGTCTGATCGTTCTATTCGTAGATGGAGGTCTCTTATGGCCATTACAAGCATGCTGTTACTTATTGGACTTAGTACCCATATTATGATGTCCAACGGACTAATACCATATATAGACTCTGGCTTTGTCACAGCTAAAGTTCTAGACAAGAAGTTGGAAGGTGTTAACAAGCAACTTGTTGTCCAGAATGAGGCTATTGTCAACATAGGTGACAACTTGCGAGGCATTCGTATTGCCCAGCTTGAAGCACAAATAGCTGAGGTAAGAATAAAGCAATGTGCCTGGCTAAGAGATCAACCCGGAGTCGCGGTATCCTCCTATATTGTTAATTCCCTACAAAGATATAGATTTACCTATTTCGATCTGGTAAGTAGGGAATACCCAGTACCAACCTGTGAGGAGCTAGGATTACAATGATTAAAACTTGGCGATGGCCCAACTTCACTATAGAGGAAATGAGATGTAGATTGTCCGGTGAATGTCTTATAAACGAAGCGTTTATGGACAAACTGCAATTACTGAGAGACCGACTTAACCATCCAATGATCATTTCCTCTGGATATAGATCACCAAAGTACAATGATCAAATATCCGGTACTGGCTTAAACGGTCCTCATACTATTGGTGCTGCTGACGTAGTAATATCGGGTGAGCTAGCATTTACCCTAGTAAAGTTAGCTCTTGAAGTCGGTATGACTGGGATAGGAGTGCGTCAACACGGTAAATATAGTAAGCGTATGGTACATCTCGATGACCTAGATAACGAACTACGTCCGAGAATATGGACGTATTAACCGCACAGATATATTCTGTGCATTTGAAAGGAGTTAAATTATGGACTTTTCTTTTCTAAGTGGTGAACTTGTAGCTAAGATTGTTGCATTTTCAATTGCGGGCTCGGCTCTACTTTCAGCGCTCGTACCTAGTATTACAAAGAGCTCAGTCTGGAATGTCATTATGAAGATCGTAGACTTTATAGGTGGCAATTTCGGCAAGGCAAAGAACGCAGTTGAACCACCAAGTGAACCAGAATGATAATTTAATTCTAATGGGAACCAGCATGCCGTCATCGGCCTCTCGGCATTGCTGGCTCTTTTGTGAAAGCCTAGAGGCCACTTAAAAGGAGCAATACGATGACCGTACCTAGTCCGTTTTATGTACCCTGGATTGAGTTCGATCCGTCTGGATCCCATGGTGGGATCGAGGGTGAACTTGGTGATTTTGTAGCACCGCGTCTTGGTGATAATACACGTACTAAGAACCAAGACGTAAGACGTGCCTTTAGGCGCGTTATTGATAGTGCTGCTAGCATCAGTATGAACCCCGACGGAGAAGCCGAGGACTTGATCACAAGAAATGCTATCGAGGAAATTCTACGTGCATATAATTGGTGTGCAGAAGCAATCCTCGATCGTACCTCATCAGTAGCTAATAAGTTCTTTCAGTGGACACACGCACAGCCAAGCGACGATCCGTTTCTGATCCGCCCTGTGAAGTACCCACTTCGGAACCCATTAGTCACTGAGGCTGTGTACTTCTTACTTGGAACTTCTGTTGAGCTGGCGGAGTGCAACTGCAACGCAACTCATTCGAAGTTCACACCTCAGATTAGTGCACAGTGTCTTTCTCCACTACACCACATGAAGGCTAATATAATTCGTGATTACTTTGACCTTGAGGTTGCTGGAGAGATTAGTATTGAGGAACTCGAGGAAATATCCGTCGGATCGGAGGCAATTGTAGACTCTGGTAAGGATGCAGAAAGGCCAACAGCCGAAGCAGTAGCCTCAGTTCTAACTGGTGTAGAAGTTCTTACCTGGTTCCCGAGCGATCAAGATTGGGCTAAATTTGGAGAAAAAGAGGCGAGACGTTTTTCGCCTCAACGCATCCTCCAGCCAGAAGGCAGTTCAGAGACTACAGAAGACGTGGCGCCGCAAGATCCGGTGGCGGCAGGCTGATGTGGCTGTCTCTTGTAAATAGAGTTCTAAAGCTAGTTAACTCCTTTACCGACTACCTTATGCGTAAGCAGCTTATCAATCTTGGTAAAGGTGAGGCTATAAAGGATGGTCTGGAAAGAGTACTGAAATCAGCTAGGAGGGCTAAAGATGTCAAAGAAGCTATTGATCGTGGCGGTGATGATGTTGACAGGGTGCGTGACGAACTCGCAGACCGTCGTAAATCAGTACTGCATGATACACGATCTGGTCCTGATTGACGAAAGTCTTCTGAACAAGCGTGATAAAGACTTCTTACTGACGCACAACACCATCCACTTGTGTGAATGCGAACCTGACGATTTTCGCATCTGCCCTAAGTAGTAGGACTTAAACAAAAAAAGAATAAGGGCCGGCTCCTAGGCCCTTATTCAAGTCTTATTATTATAGCCGACAATTCTAAGTAGCTTGGTCGTCGAACTTGGGGTGGCTCTCTTTCTACGGGGCCACCTCTTTTTTATTCTTAAGCATAGTCAGATACTCCAACTAATCTCATAGCACACATATCCGAGCATACGGGGTATCTACTCATGAAGATAGCATCTTCTTCAGCAATTAACTTACCGCATTCAGCGCATTCACACATTCCGTTAAATTCGATATACTTAGCTCCCACTCCCTTAGTAGGAAACTGCCTTACTGTTGGATCTGTAATATTACCTTCTTGATCTCTCACCCACCAATGTTCTTGTTCTCCCCAAATTGGACATATGTAGTGTCCACGAACTAGGATTAATGTATTATCTTCCTTACATAGCTGCTCACAAACTCCCTTACATTTACCTCTATATCTTTCGTAGTCACTGGTCATTGTGTATCCTCACGGACTTTATAGGTCTTGAGACTGAAGCTATAGATCTACCTAATCTCATCAAAGTTATAAGCCCTAAAGCCTCCATATAACTCTTCACTAGACGACCATCGGATGCGACAAAATTATCCCAGAACAATCTGCTTTGTCGCGTTTCATTCTCTGCTACGAATATCATAGGAATTTTCTTTTCACGACAAATCTTATGAGGGGCACCCCAGCATATAGGGCTTACTAAAAACTCTATGTCCTCACTAGATATACAATTTCTACTTGCCGTACTAGATTGAGGAGCTTTATGCAATCCTTTCAGTGTGCAGCCTAAATGAGTTCCGCAAATCATCTCAGGAGCTAGTCGAGAATCGGTTATACCAAACTCATATCCGTTACGCGTTTCAACCGGTGCGTGAGCATTAGGTTTACCTGTTCTCCAGTAAATCTGTTTGGATAATATCGCTTCAACTCCACCCCAAGGATTTATACCCTCTCCTCTATTTACATAAGCTTCTGCAACCTGAACGTCGACCTCAACGGGGGTATGTATGGCTAGAGCTCCATATTCATATTCATCAACCTGGTTGATCAGTTCATCAATCCCTGAAATTGTACCGGTAGCTTCATTAACTTCTGAAATAAACCCTTTCATAATCAAGGGAGTTGTAAGCTTAACTATTTCTGCAGATATACCTACTAAGGAGCGTAGAGCATTCACGCAATTAACCGTATCTCTCTCTACCTCATTACATACCACCAAGATATGATTCTGTCTAACTTCCTTGAGAGATATATCCCCGCTTAGAAAGGTATCTAACATAGAGCCTTCGACGTAAAGAGAGTTTATCGGCTGTTCTGTAAGATCAGAGGCATTCAACACATTAGGATGGAGAATAAGCTTATCACACCCATCAGCAATCAAAAAAGCTGCACTAGTAGCATCACCTGAGTGACCCCCTATTTCCGCGCCAATCCCCGTAGGGACTATCATAACACCAATCATTAATAAGGCCTTTCAAAAGTATCTACCGCAACTATTTCCCCTTGAAAATGCTGGGCAATAAGATCCTCGACAACTTCATAGTCAAATTCCTTACAAGAGAACAGGTCTATAAAAACAGCCTGCAATTCATCTAGGGCGTGAACGATAATAGTACTTGTCTTTATAAACTGTACAGCAGATATACCTCGTAAGTGAGCTGGAGCCTGTTCATATCCGCTCTTATCTCCCTCATAATCCCAGAAATGTAAATCCTCAGGCTCCATATCAATAGCTTTACACAACACCCTAAAGAACTCGCGAATACTATCCCGAGTAAAGGTCTGAGGGTTACATCCTGTCACGCTCATACCTACTGAATATCCGTATACCTTCATACTTTATTCTCCTTACAGAAATGTCTTTATAAATTCTGCAGCTTCCCTACTAGATAGAGTCTCCTCAACAGTTTTAACCTTCTGATCTCGATTATACCTAGTAGCTGGTGACATAAAAAGACGGAACAACTCAACTTCCATTCTGGAACAGATATAAGCGTCTCTGCTATAGTCTACGAAAGCCTCGTGCGTGATAGGAAAATTACTTCTCACAATGCCTTCTATTATTTTCGCATACTCACGTATCTCCTGCTGTGCATGTGGATGAAGTCTTAACTTTAGAAAGTGCATCAAATTATGGAGATCCATCTTCCAAACAAACTTGGTGTATATATTTAGTGGTAGAACTCCTCTAGCTAGTTCACGCGATACACCTTTATCTAAGAGCTCTTTATAGTCCCGATAGGATAATCGATTAGACGCGAATATCACCTCTCTACATTCGGTACTGTATTCAAGACCCGGAAGTTCCTCTCGACCTTGCTTATTATCTTTACTTTGTCTAGCTACTACTTCGGGTGAGAACATTTCTTCAGGAAGCTCTGTATACCTCGCGCTTACCTCATTCATACTTGCTGTTCTATGTCGGACCCACTGACGAGCGACGAATATAGGCATCTTTAACTCAAACTTCAATACGCCCATCTCAAAAGGACTTGTATGTCTATTACGCAGCAAGTATCTTATAAGCGCACGATCTTTAGTCTTACCCCTTCTATCGTAAGATATTCGAGCAGCATCTACAATATCCTCATCGGTTCCCATTACGTCTAGAAGTTTAACGTATCCGTAATTGAGGACTGTTACACGTCCGTAGTTGGGATCTCGTTTCATAATGTTCTGTCCTTATCCACAATTACTATATCCACATTGAGTACAGGTTTCACAACCCTCGGAATGGATAAGAGTCGGCGAGTCGCATGACGGACAACGACTGCCAGCTGGCCCGCTTACAGAAGTTGTTTCGGTCACCAACGTTAAGGGACTGCCCTCGAGCCCTTTCACATGGTTCTCTATTATCAATCCTATATATGCTACGATCGAACCTATATATCTCTTTCCTATCCAAGCAGAGTCATGTGTACTGTTAACTTCTTGTAATTCTTGATAAACAAACGAGATGTCACCATGCGTTCTCATGATAGCGGAGATCATCCTTGTAAGAGCTGTAGTCCATTCTAGGTATTTAGTGTTCTTCGATACAATGAAGATCTCGAACGGTTTTCCTCCCATGTCGTTGATTATAACGTAAAATGCCGAATCTAAAGTAGGCCATTTGATTTTATAAGTCTTACCCTCTAGAGATGTCGCCCGCTGTCGTGGACTGTCGTCTTGTTCAAGAGGCTTCTCGGGCTCGATATCTGATAGTATACTTCCTCGAGTCTTCGAAGGTCTATAAGTAGTGCATCCCTTACATCCCAGTTCATAGGCTGTCTCGTACACTTTTTTAAATTCCTCGAACGTCATATCTTCAGGACAGTTTAAAGTCTTCGAGATTGAGGCGTCTATCCATTTTTGACATTGTGATTGAATAGCTACATGATCATCGACGGAGATATCAGCAGAAGTAACGAAATAACTAGGGAGCTTCCAAGTACCTAGATCTTCATCGAGATGTGCGTAGTAATCGAGATAGGCCTTATTGTAATTCTCGTATTCCTTATGAGTACCATCAGGTTGTAGAACTTTCCTATTCATACTCCATCGAAATACAGGTTCTAATCCTGAAGATATATTCTCGCCAGGCCACATAGAGGTAGTTCCTGTGGGGGCTATAGTGAGAAGTACACCATTACGTAGACCATGCTTTTCAATTAGATTTTGTACTTGTGTGGGTAGGTTTTTATAACTGTCTGTCTGTTTAAACTTCTCAAGTTCAAACAGTGGAAAAGATCCTCTAACTTCTGCTATTCGAGAAGACCATTCGTAAGAACATTCAAAGAGTGTTTTCATAACGCCGTCAATGAATTTTATGCACTCTTCGTTATTACCGTAAGTTATTCCTAATCTCAACATTGCATCGTGTAATCCAGTAATACCTAATCCAATGCGGCGTTTAGAGAGCTCTTCGTCTTTCTGAGCTTGAAGGGGATAATTAGTTTTGTCTATAACTTCATCTAGAAATTGCACTCCGTAACGAACTGCACTCATTAGATCTACATAAGAGAATCTCGACTCAGATGTAAAGGAATCTTTTACGAGGTTAGCTAAGTTAATAGCTCCGAGGTTACAGCAACCATTAGGAGGTAGTGGTTGTTCTCCGCAGGGATTCGTAGCACTAATGGTTTCGCAATACGAAAGGTTATTTAAATTATTAACCCTATCTATAAAGATAACCCCAGGCTCAGAGTATTCATAGGTAGATTTTAGAATAAGATCCCACAACTCTCTGGCGGGAAGTGTTTGATATATATTATTACCTGTATCGTACTTAGGAACATTGAAGTATAGATTCCACTCTAAATCTTTAGCTACACAGTCCATAAAATTATCCGTAATTAGGACGCTTAGATTGAAGTTGGTTAATCTACCTGGAGTATGCTTGGCCTCGATAAACTTGATTATATCTGGATGGTCACATCTCATAGTGGCCATCATTGCACCTCTTCTGGATCCTGCAGACATGATAGTTCTACACATAGCATCCCACATATCCATAAAAGGGAGGGGTCCAGAGGCCCAAGCGTTAGATCCTAAGGTACTCAACTTGGCAAACTCGGGTCTTAAAGTAGAGAAGTCTAACCCGATTCCTCCTCCTTGCTGCATCGTAAGCATTGAATCCTTTAGTACATCTCCGATACCTGTCATAGAGTCATCAATAGTCCCCATAACGTAGCAGTTCATAAGAGTAACTCTATTTTTAGTTCCAGCTCCTGCTAGAATGCGACCTGCGGGAATAAACGTTCCGGATAGTAGTATATCACTGTCCATAGTGAAGTGTTCGTCAATAGCATCTCGAACTCTTAATAGAGTATCTTTGGGATGAGTGTCTTCAGGAGCTCTGTACTTATCGAACCAGATGTCTTTGACTAGTTCTTGCATTTCATATCGCCTTTCTTCGAGTCGTTACCTATAACAATAGTACGTTGTAGGGCGTAAGCGTCTTGTGATAGCCTGGCTGCTGGATTCGTATTCGAGAGGACTTCTCTTGTGAGACGTATACCTTCTTCAGTGGTCATGGGAGGTTGTATAAAGCCTCGCAGACCTGAGGATACTCTCCAAAACTTTTCGGTACATACTTCTCTTATAGACTTCGTCATATCAAATACTCCTCCAAATACCCCCAATGAGTCCCGGACTTAGCTTCGGCAATAAAGGGCACCCTGCGGAGCCCTACTCGTATTGGTACTTGTTGCATCTCTTGAATCATTTGGCTAATTACATGGTGCTCTGTTTGGGGGCGGTCGGGATATTCGATTAAGATAGAATCGTGTATGAGGTTTATTACGATAGAATCGTTATCTGTAAGAAAGGGCTGCATATTTATTGCACATTCTAGGTTTATGTCGGAAGCGATAGACTGGTGTGGAAAGTTAGCAGCTTCGTTCTTTAAATGATGAAGATTCCCCCGCGTTATCAAACCGTGTCGTTTCTTACGTCCGTAGCAAGTTGTTATAGTCTGCTTTTTTTGAGGCGTGTTCCTACAAGTATTAATGAAATTAGCAGCTATTGGAAATCTCCCGAACCAGCCGTCAATCCACCTTTGAGCTTCCTTCACAGGTAGTTCATGTGCCTCTGCTAGAGAACGAGCTTCTCTTCCATACATTATTCCGAAGTTTACTGCCTTAGCCTTCATCTTATCTTCGTTAGTATAATCAGATCCAAAGAGAGTTACGCTAACTTCATGATGTAGTCCAGGATGATCAGGATCGTTGTATATAGCACACAGATCTGGATCTCCTGATAGTGCTGCTAGACATCTTAGCTCTGCTTGATTGAGATCTATTTCTGCCAGCTTGTATCCCTTACGTGCTCGTACCATAGATCTAATCTTAGGATCTCTAGGTATGGTTTGAAAGGGAGGCCTGTTACTAGATAATCTTCCCGTGCGAGTACCGTGAATGTTAAACGTAGTATGTACACGGCCCGTAGATCTCATCTTATTTCTAAAGCTGTTGACGTAGGTCGATCGTGCCTTTATAGCCTTGCGGTGTTTCTTAATGGCTGCGACTACAGGGTGATTAGGAAGTTTATCTAGTACTTCTATATCAGTACTCCTTCCCTTTATTTTAGGTAGACCCAACTTATCGAAGAGAAGCGTTGCTACTTGTGCAGGACTACTCGGATTAATTTCAGTCTCTGATATATCCCATAATACTTTAATTGCTGCTTCTATTTCACCACTTAACCTAATATCATTCTCTTCAAGCTGATGTGTATCAAGCATCATACCATTAGATTCTACCCAGGCTAGAAGATTAGCTGCAGGAATTAGTATCTTTGTATATAACTTTTCAAGGTGAGGATCCTTTCGTACTCTGTCTCGAAGAACATTCCATATCTGGAGAGTGTTGCTGACGTCATATCCGAGATACTCATATAATACGGGTTTGGGCACTAGAGCGTAACTATCAGACTTTTTAGGTAAATAAGGCTTCAACATCGACTTATAGTTAGGTGCACCTAACAAAGACCCTCCAACAGTCTCCAGATCGTGAATTCCACCCTGTTCATCCAGAGCGTAATTTAGAAGCATAGTATCTTCGTCGACTCTAGCTTCTATTCCTTCTCTATTCCAAAACTGGATGTCAAACTTTCCGTTATGCCAAATGAACTTAGTATTAGGACTTTCTAAAAAGGTTTTTAGTATAGGATCATTACATAGCTCCTGAGGTATTACAAATACTTCTTCCGACTCGACTGCGAGACCTAGACATAAGATCTCGTCTGTCTGACAGTTTAATCCGGTTGTCTCGGTATCAGCCGCAACGTATTTAAAGTTCTGTTGTAGTTTATGAGTAGCCATTTCTAGAGAAATATCTTCACCTACGATTACGATCTTAGGACTGATAGTTTTCTTTTTACTACCTCCCTTACCGATGTGTAGAGCATACTTCATATCGGATCGAAATTGGTTTATAGTACCGGTGCCATGCATTATAGCTGCTGGATGGATAATAGGCATAATTCCATATTCACAGAGTTCTGAATTGAATATTAAACCTCTTTCCTGGGTGATCTTTAATCCGTAGTTACCTGTTAAGGACCACATCGCAGAATTTCCCAAGGCTATTATCAACTTGCGGGGATGCTGCTTTATCTCGGCTATGAGTCTTTCATTACAGGCTTTAGTAGCTTGTCCTATTAGACTCTGCTTCTTACTTTTAAGAGGCATACACTGAAGCGCGTTAGTCACAAATATTTCTGAATGTAGTTCTTCAGGAATGCAGCTCCATAGAATTTTTCCTGAATCTCCTACGAAGGGCTTCCCTTCTCGTAATTCTCGATTTCCGGGACTTTCCCCCACGATGACAATCTCAGCGTCTATCGGACCCGAAGATCCAATAGTACGCCCTTTAAAGGGGCATTCCTCACATCTTAGCTGAACCATTTACGTACGTTCTCTATATTAGTGATGACTGCTTCTGGAATACTCTTCATATTTACAGCATCTTCCCAAAACGATACTGGCCGAGGTATATTATGACCAACTCTATCATCGAGTATCATACCTTCTATCCCGTATCTAATGGGCACTGCTGAGTCGATTCCTATAACTCCTTTTGCTTGTCCACATACAATATCTGACGTCATAGAATCAGTAAATCCTAATAGATGTATGGGTCTATCATCCGAAAGTGCGATATACTGAATCAGACTGGCTCTCCAGCCGAAGACATCAGCTGCTATTTTAGGTACTCCCCATAGAGCTAAATCTGATTGAAGGGCAAAAACATCCACACAGGCTCTAAATTCCTCTGGAGTATCACCTTGAGGCACCATCATAAAGCTACTAAGACCCGCGTCTCTCCATTTATGTAAGGTATCTAATGTATCAACTATCGTAGAAGCTAGCTTTCTAAGATGATCAGGTAATACTACATAAGTAGGCGGCACGATTTCGCAAGCTCTTACCATAGTTGTAGTACTAACAGGAACTCCTAACTCGATAACTGAATTATCCATTATAATTGTACCAGAGTAATTATCGAATAGCATCTCATATAAATCAGGTCTACGAACTACATCGTGAGCTAGTATTAGTAGATAATCTCCTAGTAAATCTTGCTCTTTTAAGAGCAGCAGAAATTCTGGAGGTGCTACTGGAGAGAACTTACATCCTAACATCAACATTCTCCTTTAGGATTACCATCAGCTCTTCCGTCTCGAGTCGAACGAAGGAGTCGAAAGTTACATACGTTCCATATGCGAATCTAGGATCACCTATCATGAACGCTCGAGCTAGCTGAATATCTAGCACTTCAACTTCAGGCCATCCTTTACTGAGAACCCACCAGTTTCTAAGATAGTCTTCGCCATTTTGGGTTAGAGGCATTACTATATCTCCTTTGCGTTCTGAACTAAGCTGAAAAATTCTGCTCTAGCGTGAGCAACATCTCTAAATACCCCACGAACGGAGGAAGTTGTAGTAATTACGTTAGGTGAGTTGATACCTCTGCAAGTCATACACGCATGTTCTGCTTGAATAACTACGATAGTACCCCTTGGTTCAATATGCTCAGTTAGCAATTCGGCAATTCGGTTACTAATGTTCTCCTGTAGATTTGGTTTCTCCGTGCCTACTGCCTGAACTAGCCTAGTAAGCTTTGATAGACCTACTACTTTACGATTAGGAATGTATCCTATAGAAGCCTTTCCTATAGCGGGCAGTAAGTGATGTTCGCAGATCATCCTAAAGGGAATATCAGATTGAATTACTATACCATCAAAGTCCTTCTTATCGAACCCGTTACCTAGAATCTCCTCTAGACTAATTGGTTGCATAAATTCTAATAGGTAGTCTGCAAACCTTTCAGGTGTATCTTGGATGCTGGCATCGTCTAAGTCCATTCCTAGCTCAATTATAGCCTGCTCTATATGAGCAGCAATGCGCTTCTTCTTTTGATGATAACCTCTTATTTTCATTTCACACTCCTTTTTGATGTCCCCACATGAGCACGTGGAGCTGAGGTAGAACAGCAACATCTGCCATTGAGGGCATTGTAAGAATCTTATCACATACTTGTGTATATCTTTCCAGAATATCTTCCTTATAAGCTGTTATGTTCAGATCCGTACCTATTGATAGATACATCTCAGCGCCTATAAAGCGTTTGTGCAGATCAACAGCGAATTTGAGATCCTCCTCAGTAAATATGACGATTTTTAAACACTTCGAGTAGTTGTCGCTATAAAGGATTTTCCCTAAAATAGAGTAGTTTATTTTATCTTGCATCCCTGAGGAAGGTCCTTTAGGAGATAGCGTAACATGATCACATTGTTCTAACCAGTCTTGATAAAGAGTTCCCGCTGTTTCTACTGCAATAAGAGAAGCACCCGGATATTCTAGCTCATCCATCAGTTCATCTAAGTTCCACATTACAGGATCGCCTCCAGACAGTGTAATCCATTTAGCTCTGGGCAATCTTGTAATTACTCTAGATATTTCGTTAGCAGACATACGAGTTGCGTTCTTCTTTACTTCTTCCGGGAGGACAGCGTGCATTGAGTCACACCAGGTACATCGTAAGGGACAGCCCCCTAACCGAATGAAATGAGATACTTGTCCTGCTAGAGCTCCCTCTCCCTGTATCGTAGGTCCGAATATCTCTATGACTGGGAACTTACTAGACATTATTCATTAACCAGTATATTATGGCATCTATCAAATCGGGACTCCCTCCAAATAAGATGAAGTAGACAATAGTTGTACCTGTTACGTATCTACAAATTCTACCTGCTAGCACTACTCCTACTAGAGAATCTTGTTCCTTACCGAACACGCCTTTATGATTATTCTTCATTAGGTTTATACTCCGCTTTGCAGTTAGGCGTTTCCCATACTATTACCGAGTCTAGTGTCGCATACCCATGACTGAGATTTCTAACCTGTAGTTCTAGAAGTTGGAACCAGTGTCTAGCTAAGTTCTCGGCTGTAGGAATAAAGTCTACGATATACATCTTTCCAAGTGTTTTGGTACTAACGTGCATTCCCGATGCGTAGAAGCCTTCACGACCAACGATATCTGATATTATGCTCAGTGCACCATCTGATACTAAGAGGTGAGACAACCAAGGGTCTTTCAAGTACATAATCAGCCCATGATCACACGGCCCGTCTATATGACGCATCATTAGTTCTTTTAGAAATCCGAAGTCTAGTACCATCGCTTCTTGCTCGCCATCGGGAATTAGTATCTCGCCCTTACAACGCGCAACGATGCGGTAACGATGTCCATGGATATTCTGGCATTTAGATCCATGAGTCATTACTCTATGACCAGCGTCGATACCTATTTCTCTTTCTATGTAGTAGAACTGTGACATTAAATTAATCCTTTATTTACGGCTATCTTTTCAGGTAACTCTAAAATATGATGAGTTCCGTCATCACTTAATCCTAGTTCACATACACTTTTGGGAATCCAAAACTCATCATCGCCATTATCTACAAGATAAGCGAGCTCAGTCTCGTGAAGGAGATCTACGTCGAGCTTGATAAGGTCGCTTCTCATCTTTGTATTACCTCGCATTTACTAATTCATAATGTGCCCGCCGATTTATAAGGAAAAGACGAATTCGCTTATTCTTTTTCTCTACAAAAATCTCGTTGATTTTAGTCATGCAACTACTCATGTCATCTGCGCAGTCTTTACATATCTCAGATATACCTTCGCTTGCGTACAGTGGTAACACGTCAAACAATTCTTCAACTTTCTTAAAACATGCATCACATTCCATTTCTATAGTTTTCATTAGTTCTATCCTGATGTCTTTTAAGCTTTACGTAGGGACGTATCAAGTAATTGCGAGGCGTCACCAATCAGAGTTAGGTCGTATCCAGTCGCTTGGAAATACTGATTCGCAATAGAATAGATGTTTTTCCCTAAGAGTTGAGCATATAGAATCTCGCGTCTAGTAGATTTCCCTATATAACCATCTACGTTTAGTATAACTATTGCATCGCTTATGGCAATTTTATTGAAGTGGACTAGATCAACTAAGGTTTTCTCGTCTTCGCTGTACCATTCTCTCTTTTCGCTCGAGTGAGGAAGAGAGCCGACAGATAGCACTACATGCCCAGCTAATGTTAAATCCTTATTCCACTGTAAGTACTCCTTGCGAAACTTCGTCGATCCGCATAATGTTATAATCATTGTGGAAACTCCTGTTACATAAATGTTGCTAGGTTATGCCTTTTTGAATAATTATTAAATTTATTGACTACCGCTTTCTCTAAATCAATATCAAATTCCATAGCAAGAAGATCAACACAGATTATAACATCTGCTAACTCCTCTGCTAAGTCATCTACTGTTGCATATGTTGGACGAAGTCCTAGACGCGCCTGTTCTATCTTCTTTACAATATTACATGCTTCACCAACTTCCCCTGCTAATTCATTACCCCTAAATGATATAGATAATCCTGTCATTTCAGCGCGAGATAGAAACTCTGTATTCCTTGTTATATTAGCTTCTCTTAGCCGCTTCATCATTGTGCATACTCCGTTGGATCTTTTACTTCTGCGTCTATGAACGCTTGACGACGAGCTCTACATGTAGGGCAGACACCGCAGTGGAGTTCTTCACCCTTATAGCAGCTCCAGGTTAGCTCAAAAGGAACTTTAAGTCTGTCACCCCATTCTACTATATCTTTCTTCATCAAGTTCATCAAGGGAGTCCAGAGAGTAACCGTATCATAGGTACCAATGAAGATAGCCGTTTTCATCGCCTCTATGAATTCAGGTGTACAGTCTGGATACGCGTAATTCTGAGCGTCTTCGGCATGAGCTCCGAAATATATTACATCGGCCTTTTCTGCCTGCGCAATAGACGCGAGGCGTGAGAGTAGAAGTCCATTTCTAAATGGAACATATGTAGGAGAAATACCATGAGGTAGATCGTCATAGGAGACGTCAGGAATGCTGCGCGAAGGGTCTGTAAGCATTGAGGAAGACATTTCAGGAATTTGAAATGTACGATGTTCGATACCGAAAGCACTACAAATACGCTTTGCGTATTCTAACTCTTTTATGTGTCTTTGACCATAATCCGCCGAATACGAAATTATCTCACAGTTCGGAGACTCAAGTGCAATCGCTATACATACCGAGCTATCTAAGCCTCCTGAATGTAGTACGAATCTTTTTGACATGATAGAGAGTACCTATTGTAAAGAGTAAGAGGTGGGAGGAGAGAGGTTACTCTCCTCCCCTTGATTGGCTATAGTTTCCATCAGATCTAAATCTCAGAATCTCGTCTTTATAGACTCTGTTTATTCCTCCAACTTTCACTACTTGTATGTTACCATTTCTCATCATTCTTAGAGCTGTTGGATAAGATACTTTAATGAGCTTGGAGAACTGATTAAGCGATAACCACCCTCTTCTTTCAAGGTCAGTAAGTATAGTTTCAGAGTATGTCATGCTTAGGCGAACTCATCTGCACCACCTGCGTCAGCACTAGAGTCAGCAGCATAAATACCCTTAACGCTATTGGTATCTTCACCTTCATATTTACCAATACCAAGACGCATGACTCCTCTAACACCAACAAGCTGTCCGGTATCTGCGACTTCCTGAGGATCAAATGGGTTGTTAGCGAGATCATCTAACCCAAGAGTAATCAGGTCTCTCTTTAGACGAGCAGCCATCTTAGGAATAAAAGTTGAGTGATAGAACTGCTTACGTCCCGCGTAGTCTCCTCCTTCTACCTCAAGCGTCCAAGACCACATTGGATTACCCTTAGAGCTTGTACCGTAGGTTACTACGTCTACTATGAAGGGATATCTACCTCTAGGTATTACTTCAAATCCGGCGTCAGGAGAGACTCCACTGAGATCTACTACCATATCACCATCATCACCCGCGATGATAACTCCCTCGTCTTCAACTGAGTTGTCTTTTTTAGCAGTTTTTGGCATTTTTAAGTTCCTTTTTTAGGGTTGGATTAAACTGGTTCAGCTTTTAGACTTCTGAACCTTCTTTGAATATCCTATTTGTTCCATAATAGATGATATGGTAGGATTATCAAAGTACGGTTGCTTACAAGAGCCAATGCGACACTTCGCAGCAAATCTCGGGTTAGGTTGTATATATAATTTTCTCGGGATAGATCCATCGTCAGCTGCAGATCCTGTAACTAGGAAGCCAACAATATCTACGAAACCTCTCACAGACCCTGCTAGTTTACCTGTCAATTGAGGAGAGTACAAGAACTTCTTAGATTCATCCTGAGTATACTGCCTAGCACAAGTTAATATTACATGCATAGGTAAATCCCTGAAAGATCTAACGAGTCTAGTGACCATACTGTTGTTCTTTTTATATTCGGACCATTCTGCAGCCTGTACCTCTTCGTCGAGACTGATACTATCTGTGATCCCCAGGAGTTGATTTAAACAGTATGCTTCTACTTCGGTGAGAGAATCGATAATAACCGTTCTGTACTTCTTAGGAGTCGTAATCTCTACTCCCTTCAACTTGGATTCCATAATACAGAGTTTTTCTATGTCATCCTCGTCGCGCAGTTTACAGTGAGCTCTAAGAAAATTAAAGGCTGTGGCGACTTGCTTAAAGGTACGAACACTTATGAGATCTATATTCCCGAATTTATGAGAAGATCCGTGCTCGGATAATGTAAGTTCTCCTGCTTCTGCATTAATCAAGATAACGTCATTCATGTCATCTATATCGGAGGCCGTTCCGGCTAACCAAGTCTTTCCTACACCGTAGTCTCCGTAGATCAACATCTTCAGAAATTTATCGCCTTGTGCTACACTCGTTATACTTATCGAGGGCGCCACTTTTGGCTTAGCAGGATTTCTTGCGTTTTCTTCAGCGGCAGTACTCACAGATGCTTTCGCCATGGGTCAGTCTCCTTACTTCTCTCTATAGTTCTACTGGATAAGTCGTCTTCCCAATCGCTTCCATCATCCATAGAGATACAAGGACTTTGGAAGTCGCAATCCCATGCGCAATCTCTTGTAGGATTAGGATATAAGGGTAGATTCTCGTTTAGCATATCTTCTAGCTCGAGTATTATCTTCTCACCCTCAGCTGCGATTTGGTGCTTAGTTCTAAACACAATGTCGCGTCTAACATACTTGTCGGAGTTCTCGTGTTCCTGTTCCGCGAGATGTCCTAGAAATTGTACGTACTCTAGAGGAAACTTTTCAGGACGTCCGTATAGATTTAAGAGTGCCTCTCTATATAGGTGATGAGTTGTTAGCTGTTGCTTGTTTAGACTGAACTTCCCAGTACTTAATACTCTTGGTAGTTCAGGGAGATCCTTTCTATGCTGTTGATATATTACTCCAGCAATCGGTTTAGAGTATACACAGCTAGCTGCCCATACGTAGGCGCTTACCTGACAATCAGTCTCAAAATGCCTAGTAGCAAACGCCTTGGCTGTTTTATACTCATTTACCCATAAATTACCATCCTCGTCGATAGTTACTCTATCTAGAGTACCCTGATATGTAACAGAATTGACATCATATTTCTCGAGAAGATCGGGTGGGCAGAACTCCGTGAGGGGTATAGAGAATTTAGCTTCGCATTGAGGCACTTCATCTACGTAGTATGTTTTTAGAGAATCTCTATTATGCAGCCAATGATCTTCATAGTAATCCATCATACCGCAGCCTAGTTCTAGCTGCTCTTTCCATCCATCTGGCAGTGTATGACTTCCTACAGTCTTACAGGCATTGGTGTATGCACGTAGAGCGTCAGCTCCGCTTGGATAACGCTTATATCCATGAACGTCTTCTAGAGAGAAGTGCACGCCAGTACCTAGCCACAAAGGAGCGGATTTAACATCCTGCTCTAGATAGTGACCTAGGTGACTAGACCACTTCCATTTACGTCTGCATCGTTTGAAGGAGATTCTGTCGCTAGTGCGGATTATAACATCACGCGCCATTAGATAAGCCTCGGAAGGGGTTATGGTTTCGATTCTTTGTGTATCTGTACAATATAATTTATTATAAAATATTTATATGATGGTCATCAAGAAAAATTTAATGGTCTAGCAGTTCTAACCATTGTGCTGCAGTATTGAATAGAAGGTTGGTATCTCGCTCTCTGGAGTTCAAAATCTTTAAAGCCTTTGCGTCAATGGTATTTTCGTTCTCGACGTAATAGATATTTACACCTTTAGTGATGTTGCCTCTATGAAGTCTATCTTCTGCTTGTTTGTTATCCTCTGCGTTTCGCTCGTATCCAAGAAAGTATCCATATTCTGCAGGTACCAGCTCAAATGACTGAGCGAATCTGATAGAGACAATAGCTATACCTCTCTCACTTCTAAAGAGATTAATTCGCTCTTCCAATTCCTCTAATTCCAAGCCTCCTTGTAATACTATTACAGGACCCCATCCCTCCTTCTCTATACGTTCTTTTATATAAGGGATAGGAGCTAGAAAGGGAGTGTAAATTGCACAATGAGTATCGGAGTCGCCCATTCTAGAGATAACTTCTTCCATACCAGCACCGTATCCTAGAGATTCGTCTAGAGTTTTAGGCATGATTAATAACTTACGGAGCATTATAGACTTAGTTAACGCATTCTGAGCTATGAGTATTTCACCACTCTTGAGTAGGGCAATCATCTCCTTACGAAGACTATTATAGACCTGCGCTTGAGAATCTTCCATTACTACAGGTAGACGCCTACGGATTTTAGGAGGCATATCCTTCTTAACATCCTTCTTCTTACGTCCAATAAATATGCTGGAGATAGACTCGAATAAATCTTGCTCGTTCTTTATTCCCGATATATTTTTTCCAAATCCTGTATCATTTACGTGACAGAAGTTATCTACAAACCTCCAGAAGCTTGTAAACTCTCTAGGTCTAGCAACACTTAGGGCTGGCCATAAGTTATGAGCTCCTGTCTTCATAGGACTTCCGCTAATCTGAAATAGGTAGTCTGACTGTATTTTCTTTAGTATCTTAAAAGTCCCAGATCGGTGGATCATAAATTTATGATACTCATCTATAATAACGAATTTCCACTTAGGCATTATTACTCTACAATCTCTCATAAAAGCCTGAGGAGTCACTAAGTATAAGCCTCCATGACCTTCAGAAGCTCTTTTCCAGCACTGCTCCCTAGCGTAGAGAGTGCCCCTAACCAAAGTCACTGGGATGTGAGGAGTTTGCTCTGCTGTCTCGTTCTTCCATGCTAGCATAGCATTTTTACCACATACAACTAATACTGGATCCTCATCGTATACTTGTTCTAAAGCGGCTAAAGCAATTCTTGTCTTCCCAAGACCCATCTCGTCCCCTAGAATTACTCGTCTATTACGCAACAAGAAATCCCTACCAGTCTTCTGAAAGTTCCACAGCTCGTCTATCATCTAATTACATGTCTCATAGCCGTTTGATGACTTGTGTTGAGAATGTAGTGAGCATTATGTAGTGCAACGAATATTGCCTTTCTGGCAGTATCTGACTCTCCAAACTCGAAGAACACTTTATCGTCCTTAGACCTGAGACTACATCTCCACTTTCCGTTGGATAGTTCGAAGAGGTTGTTGACGACTAAAGATTCAGCAGCAATCCTCTCAAACAACTCGTCAGTAGTCAGATTTGATAACTCATCTCCGTTACGTACTACTAAGGTCATTATTACCACTCTCCCTTCTCGATCATCATCTTCCGAAACAGTTGATACCTCATACCCATATCCTCAGCTGCTTCAGCTGCAGGTACAATCTTTCCTGTTTGAGGATGTTTAATATACTTACTCCCCCTTTTATTTCTTGCCTGAATCTTATCTGTTACCCACCTGACGTTGTTGGGTTCGTAGTTACCATCAGGATCTTTTCTATCAATAGAATGTTTGCTTGAAGGTCTCTTTCCAATATCGGCTAGAAACTGATAGAAGTCTTTCTTCCACTCGCCGCAAACCTTTATCCCCCTTCCTCCGTAATGAGCGTATCCGTCATGCTTAGGATTGCTACATCTATGCAACATTTGAATCCAGCATTTGTATTCAGGATTATGTGAAATATGGATCTTAGTTTGTACATTGCATTTTCCACAGTTGTTTTTAGGATTTCCCTTTCTAAGCAGATAGGCTTTCGGTATTACTACTCTATTTCCACAGTCACATTGACACACCATCCTGACTCTGGTATTATAGGATCCTGATCTCAGAGTCGGGAGTTTAGATAGAATCCGTAGAGAACCTATCCGTTGATCTACTAACCTATCGAGACGTCTCTTCATTGAGTAACTTCACCTCTCTGTTGAGATACCACAGGCACTTCCGTAGATCTTGTATTTCAGGGACATCAGGTTTGATTCCAGCACGTAATAAATACTGTAGGGAACTTGCTTTATTATGTGATAGCTTAAGAGCCTCTACAATATCAATTACCTGAACTCCTAGACCGGGGATCTTATAATGACTCGGCTCTATAATAGAATCTCCCTCGATTTTAGGTTCATCCCAAGGAAATACAACCCACTTATCCGAGAAAATATTTTTGGTCCAGTAGTTCAAATTAGAATCGTCGCAGTTGAATCTCTTAAGCATAACTATAAAATAGCTATTAGGATATTGCTTTTTTAACAAGTTGCAAGTGAGACCTGTATCACAAATATCATCTACAATTACGTAATGTGTCTGAGATATAGATACTTCTTCTGAATTGATACCTATATTATGTCTAGTTGATATAGGTATAGCTCTTACTGGAAAGACCTCCTGCATTAGGCTTTCGAGCCTATATGATATTATACCTGCTGGTATAAGACCTCCGCGACTAACGGCGAGAATTTCTATAGGAGAGAGAATCTTAGAGTGCCCCTTTATCCACTCGGCTAGGTCTTCACAGCAACTTTCAACCTCACTCCACTTCATATAGATTTTATCGCTCATTATATTTCTCCCAGTTAAACATCAAAAAGTATATACCATGTCGAATAGCATCTCTTGAGTGTCGCTGGCCCTCTATCCACATGTCCCAAGCTTTCAACTTCCTATCAGTAGCAAAGCCCTTAGCGTCCCCTGCAGATTGTTTACATATAGGTATATCGTATAGGTATCCCAGATATTCGATAGCTCCGATTAATCGAGGTGTAAAGAGACTCGACCAGATATGCTGCTCTGCCCGCCAAGAGTATATACGATAATCCTCTACGACGATAGCATCTACCAGCTTATAATCAGCTATCCTCTTTATTTCGTTGGTGATTTGAGAAGTAGTATCGAAGGAGACTTCCTTATGATAAACTAGTCTAGGAGACTCGAATATTGCAATCCCAGTTGTCTCACCTGGATCAATACACAGTATTCTTATATCTGGAGTATATCCTACTCGAGCGTGTAGTAAAGCTTCAAAAGTTGGCAGAGACGACACTACGACCCCACTCTCTTAGTCCTGTCGGTACTGAAGGATCTATAAGGACCTCCCACTCAAGGTCGTTCGTCGATTGTGCTATCAAGACGACATCCTGATTAAGTAGTGAAACCTGTAACGCTACACAATTATCGTACATGGGAACAGAGGAGCTCATAAGGTCGTTTAGATTCTCATAAGGACCAGAGAGTATGAGTGCTTTGTTTTGATCTGATAGAACACACTCAAAGACTCTAGTAGTCTCTTTTATCTCGCCTCTTATGGAATTGAAAAGCTCGAGGAATCTATTAAATACAATGTCGGATTCTTTATCGGTAGGTTTATTACCAGCGAGCTCGTTAGCCTCGATCCAGAGCTTAACAATAACCTTCGCAATGATTTTGTTAGCGAACTCTGTTAGCTGTTTATCTATCATGTCGGTAGGCTTGAATCTGAGTTAGAGTAGATCCAAGGAGACACAGGGTGGAGTCTCCTTGGATCTCGTGAGACGACATCTAGAGTACCTCCAGAGAGGGAAGTCTGGAATTCTAGATCCCGAATCTTTCACTAAGCAGCGGACTTATAGTTCTCGCGCTTAACCTTAGTAGACGCAAAGACGATCTGATATGGAACGTCCTTTTTCTGCATCTCGCTAAGCTCCTTAGCGATTGCGCTGCGCTCTACCTCATCGTCGTAATACCGACGTCTGATATAATCAGCGCGTTTCTCTCCATTGGGGAGAACAATCGATCGACCTTGCTTAGGGCCCTTTGCTTCGTTCGTTGCTTCTTTCGGTTTGGTCGCCATAGTTTCACTCCTTGTGTTCGATTGGCTAATATAATTATATTATAGCATTCGAAATCCAACATCAATAGTCAAATTCGATTTATTTTATAGGCAGTCGCATTTCCACTAAGTCCTACACTTGATATGTTGCAGACCCTCTCAATGGTGTGAGATTGTCTGGAGACGTACCTACCCAATCTGCGAGTGTTATTAAGCATCGTATTATTTTCGTATCCCTCTACAGTACTAGCCCACGCAACTATATCCTTCATTTTAAAGGTGGTGTAATTTCCAACGGCCCGCATCTGCTCACAGTATTCCTTTATACCCTGCATAGTCCAATCAGCTTCAGAAATAGCGTTTAGCATATCCTCGAGTAGGGTCTCTTCGAGCCAGGTAGTCTTAATGTTTAATACCTTTCCCATTATTTTTAGGCATTGCTCGTAATTTACAAGTCTGTGATGTGCTTCCTTATCTACCTCCCACGTAGTACCTACTAGTTTTAGAAATTCCTGTATGACTCTATAGTGATGAGCTACCCATGCTTCTCTACTACCTAATAGATCTATCTGATGTTCTACCCAGTTACCCTCTATAGCTCCTGACTTTAAAGCTTCAAGCTCTAGAATAACCGATCTTTGCAGTAGATCTGAATTATTAAAAGGCTGTTCTATAGAAGTGAACGCAAAGGCAGTAGTTACGGGGAGACTTATTTGTTGCGCCGTCGTATATAACTTCCGCATCTCGACGTGCGGATTAGGTTCAGTAATCACTCTACAAATTTCGTCAGATATTCTTTGCTTTAGCTCCTTGTTTGTAAACTGGACGTTGTCTACGACATACAGTCCACCAGCTCCCGATACTCCTGCGTGCCAATCTCTAATATCTGTTGGTATGTTTCTAAGAAGAGATTTCCCTGTAAGAATCTGAAGACGTAACATGTATAGAGAGGACTTTCCGCTTCCAGCTTCTCCGCTAACAAGCTCTACAGGTAATTGGGTTCCTCTCCACCTGTTTAGCCAGGGCGATATATAAAAAAGTAGGGTAGCTAGATCGTGACCATGAGTACTTGATACGTTTACGGTGTTAAGAACTTCTCTCCAATGCGCGGTTATACCTCTAGAGGATTGAGTCTCAAACTCCCTTAGTAGTAATTTCGTATTTAAGTCTTGTACTTGATCGTGCTCGAAGAGTAATCCCTCGTAGCCATTATACTTTATCTCTAGTCCGTCTTTTGAAATGATGGCCATCTCAGAATCTGATAACTGATGGACAATCTTATCGTCTCCTAAAGTAGTAATTACTCTTCGAGGCTCAGCATCCTCAATAGGGGGCTCTCCCGTAAACTGAGATGCTATCCAACTGAGTAGTTTATTATCTGCACCTGATAACCCAAACTCAGAGTATAGAAAGCTTCCGAAGGCCGACTCATGTAGAGGTCCAGAAGTATTAGTCATCAAGATAACAGGAATTAGCTTTCTAGCTTTCTCGTCAAAAAAGTATGGTTGATGACTCGAAGTCGTTCGGAGTCTTCTTCCTCTTGCGTCTAACTCTGCTAAGATAGTACTAGCAACTTCCTGTAGATCCCTCCTTTTTAAGTTTCCCTTATTCAGCCGAGTGTTTACATATTCCTTACAGGAGGGATGTCTAGGGAATGCCCTACGCT
>SDBT01001412.1_pt1 | contig 42212 bp, 61 predicted proteins | sample 2277101 | NCBI WGS metagenome assembly SDBT01 (sample SAMN10404973, study PRJNA504765) | marine sediment metagenome | isolation source: marine sediment core GS10_PC15, 103 cmbsf | place: Arctic Ocean: Southern Knipovich Ridge | collected 2010 | reverse complement strand
ATGTCTAAAAAAGACCGCTATAAGACTCCAACCAGAGCAGCTTACACTAGAGATATGCGGGCAGTACAACCATATTATGACCTGCAAGATTCCATATTAGCCCAGTACCCGCCAGAAATAGCACAAGTTATTGAATACGCGCTCGCCTCTCCAGACCCAGCAATTCAGAGGGCTATCTTGATAGGTCGTCCAGAGGCCATGATAGCTCTTAGGCGAGTAAGGCTAGCCAAGAGACAACTTCGAGCCAGGAATCCAGAAATGGATAAAATTTTAAGGTTCTGGAGCAGCTAGAAATTCGTTGCAAATTCCTCTCTTTTGCCTCTTGACAGGCAGACATGAGGCGTGATAGGATAGAAATATTAGGGGGTTTGACCAATGCCTGAAGGATTTACTCGATGCAAGCGCCGAGGGGGCAGGATTAAGACCATAAAGCCTCGTCCAGATGTTTACATCAAAGTGTGTTATCCAACAGGTGGAGGTAGCCCTGTTCATGGTGAAGTTCGCCATGTAAAGAAGGAGAAGAAGTAATGGTAAATGAGCCGAGTCAGTCAGCAAATGCCATAATTGCGAAAGCACTACAAGAAGCTGGTGTTCCACCACGGGAAATCATGCTTCCCTCGGAGTCAGAGCAAAGTGAGCCAGTAGCAAATCCTGATGGTTCACTTAAAGGGCAGGTTAAAGGCGAACTGGAAGTAGAGGAACCAAAACCAGTTGCCAAATCACCTGAGCTTGAACCCGCTGAATCAGTAGTGCAGCCATTTGGTAAGGCTGATATTGAAGCAGCCATTAACCAGGCCAGCAGCAAGTTCCAGAGTATGATGGACGGGAAAATCAACCAACTTCAGTACCAAATGCAGCAGACTGTCGGCGCACTTAACCAGTTCTTTCAAGCTCAAGAAGATACCGGCATAGCTGGACTTCCAGTAGAGGAGCAGACACAAAGGCGACTGGACCGACTGGAAAAGGGTGAGCAGCCAAAAATCCAAATCAACACGCAGCAGCCCGTAGACCAGCAACCAGCCCAATTTATTCAACGGCTTGCCGATTTTGTAGACGCAGTTGGTCTCAAGATTGATGATAAGCGAATTGATTGGGCTCCAGATACAAATGACCCACAAGTGGGTTTCAATCGCTTTCTGGTCAGTATTAAGGCTTCTCTGGTGGAGGACCAAACGAAGGTAATCAAAGAGCTGAAAGATAATGGTGGTAAGGTGCTTACAAATCTGCGAAAGAAAATTGGAGTTGACAAGGTATCTACTACTGGACCCGGTGGTGCTGGACTTCCTGATATTGAGAAAATGACTCCAATGCAAAAAATCGAGTATGGCCACAAAGTTCAAGAAGAACTGAGCCAAATAAATAAGTAAGGAGAATGACAGCTTATGGCTATGATTTTAGCCGAAGCAGCAAAACTGTCCAATGATATTCTCCTGAGAGGTGTGATTGAGACCATAATCACTTCATCTCAATTACTACAGCACTTACCATTCATAGATATAGTTGGTAATGGTCTGACCTATAACCGGGAGAAAACATTACCTACTGCCGGATTTTATGCCGTTGGCGATACATGGGTGGAATCCACGCCAACCTTTACTCAGCACACAGCTACCTTGTCGATTCTTGGTGGCGATGCCGATGTGGATGAGTTCCTCCGGCAGACCCGTTCCAATATCCAGAACCTCAAGTCGATTGTGACCGAACTCAAGTCCAAAGCCGTTTCCCGGAAGTTTGACGACACATTCGTTTATGGCAGTACTGCACTCGATGCCAAGGCATTTAATGGGCTTCACCTTATGGTAGGTACCAACCAGAAAGTTCATGCCGGTTCAGGTACTACTCCATCGGCAGGTTCAATCAGGGCATTGAAAGAGCTTACCCGCATGGTATTGCCAGGCGAGGCTGACTTCCTCATCATGCGCCGGGTTACACTGGACAATCTGTCTGACTATGCTGAACGGAATTACTCACCAATCAAGTTTGTTCCGGGTGATTTTGGCAAGCCGGTTGGCCTATTCAAAGGCATCCCAATCCTTACGTCAGACTGGATTCTCCAGACCGAAGCAATCTCCGGTGGTGACTACTCCGCCAAGACCGGTGGGACCGGCACCTCAATCTTTGCCTGCAAGTTCGGAGAGGGAAGTCTAGTTGGCTGCCAGAACGGCGGAATCGTCACGAAAGACCTGGGTGACCTGGAAACTAAGGATGCCACTCGAACTCGACTCAAGTGGTATTGCTCTGCGGCGTTATTCAGTGAACTGGCCTTAGCTCGGTATGACGGCATTACCGATGCGGCCTGGGGAGCGTGAAGCGATGGGATTTACATATACTGACAGCGCAAAAACAATCCTGGAAGCCTGGGGTAAATTCAAAGTTACCCTGCTAGAAGCCGTTGTTCCTGGTGACCTGCTAAGTTTCTACAACACCGATAACGACTATACTGTCCAGTTTGCCGACGAGGGTGATTCTCAGCGAGCCGACTGCATAGCTCTGGAAGCTGGTGCCGCCGGTGCCGAAATCACGGCCGCTCTAAAAGCAGTATTCGGCACGATTGATACGGTAGGAACTGGTGGTGTGGTAACCCGGGTCTACTTCGCCGCTGCCGCTGACTTCTTCGGTGCACGGCTCTATCTGGGTGAGAGTGGGAAGGCAGAGTCCGATGTGGGTACTACCTTCAAGCAGGAGATTGGTAAGCTGTTATCCCGCAACCGAGTCCTGATTGACCTGACAGCTTTAAGTACCCTGGGGCCAACTACCTTACTTAGTGGTGCCAAGCTATATATCGGGGACACCAACCACTGGATTTCCCAAGATGCCGGTGCAACACTCTCACTCAATGCTCTGGTGTATCTGAAGCTCAAAATCCTCGGAAATGACGAGTACACCTTCACCAAGGATACCCTGGAGATGAACGCCAACACCATCACGGAGTGCGGTCATATCACCTTCAACAACGGAGCCATGATTCAGCAAACTGCTGCCAAGCTCACTATATATGGCGGGTATGCAAGTGGCAATGTTTTGGAGCTGTTCGGTTCGACTAACCATACCACCCCGAAGATTACAATTACCGATAATGACCGTGTACTTCTGACTGGGAATCTGGCGATAACTGGCACTTTCAGTGTTGGTGGAGCATCAACCTTCAATGGCACCGTAGCTCTCAACTACGATGTTACCATGCCAACGGGCAAAAAGCTACAGTTTGTTGATAGCACCCACTGGATGGGCAAGGTCGGTGGAACGCTGCACATAGCAACCGCTAGTGAGATGGTCATAACCCATACCGGTTTATGGCTGAACGGTGGACATGTGACGATTGCAGCAACAAAACGGTTGTACTTTGGTGGCACTACCGTATATATGGCCGCCACCGCTGTTGGCAAATTGCATATCTACTGTGGTTCTACTGCCGCCGATGCCTTCAAGATTGGTGCCGGTGCTGGTGGCTATTGTAGTATTGAGACATTGGTCAAAATGACTGTTCTACCAACATCTGACCCTAGTGTGTCTAAAGCGCTATACAATGATAGCGGAACCATCAAAATCTCGTCTTAAACTCGAAAGAGTATAAATTGATGCTAAACTCTGGGGGTGGGAAAGCCTGCTCCCAGAGTTAGTAAATAAAAACTCGGAATGGAGTATAAACAATGGAACTAACAACAGTAGAACGGATGAAACTTCTGGAAATCTTACCAGACCACGAGAACATCTTGACCCTCAAAATTGTCCGCAAATTGCGGGAAACACTGAGCTTTAGCGAAGAAGAACTGAAGTTAATGGAAGTCAAGTACGAATTTGTTTGCCCAAAAGAGGGTTGTAACAACAAAGGATTTTTCCCGGTAGCTCCGAAGTGCGGAGAGTGCGGCACGCTTATGGTAGCAACTAGTCAGTTGACTATGACTTTGACACCAGAGTTGCAAACCAAAACCAAGGAAATTCATATGGGCCCACAGGCTACAACCATAGCTTCTGATGCTCTAAAGCGGGCTGACGAAGCCAAGCAATTAACCGAAGCCCATATCAGTCTTTATGAGAAGTTCTTTCCACCAGAGGAATCTGGCGTACCAGAAGCAGTAGAGAAATCCATGGGGGAGTAGTAAAATCTTAGTGCTGCTCCAATATCTATACAGGAGGGTGGCAAAATGTCATACACATATAATGAGGCGGTATGGAATCTTAAAGCCGCCACCGAAACCAAGGAACTTGCAACCGAATTTGAACGCTGCGCTGTAACCGTAATTGAGATTACTACCGCAGCGTTCTCTGGTACCATTGACATCCAAGGCAAAGCCCACGAAATATCTGAGTATTCCAATGTCCCCTACATTCGCCAAGACCAAGCCACAATTCAAACTCCATCAGTAGCTCAGATTGACCATACTCTTGATGATGGACTTGTCCAATATGTAGTCCTTGGTTATTGGCGCAGACTCCAGCTAGTTATGACCAGAACCGCAGGTTCAATTACTTGTGGTGTAGCTGGCTCATCCAGCGCAAAAGTATTTCCATACCTGTCAACTAAACTGATTGCTGGTACAGCAATAGTTGGCAAAGTTAGCATAGACCAGACAACTCCAGGTACTACCAATAAAATAGCTGTAGATGGCACCAAAGAAACTGCTGTTAGTCAGGAGACGGGTGCAGTTGGTGCAATAGGCTGGCTATCTTCCATTAAGGGTTTTCTGAGTAGCATATTCACATCAACTGGACCAACAAATGCTGTCTCACCCTCTGTTGGTGGAGTGGGTGCCATGAATGGCAAGTTACGCCTCATGACTACCCAGCTTAATAGCCTGCTTACGGGCATAATCCTTGCTGCTGGCACAGCAATAATTGGCAGGGTTTTGCCCCCAGCTACAGTAGAGACTCCATTCACAGGTACAGGCAATCTAGTGGTTGGCACCAGTAAGTTATCCCCAGGAGCAGCGTTCAAGCTGACTGAAATTGAACTCCATCTTAGTTCTGCTCCAACTACAAGCACGCAGAATCTCGTTATAACTCTGGATGATGGAGTCGGTAGTGCCTATGACCTGGTTATTTTGACTATTGACTTGGTAGCTAATGCCATAGTAGACCTGATAATAAGCCCAAACAAAACTTGCAAGGCTACCGATGTTATTACAGCAGCCTGGACCAACACTGATGGCAGGACTTATGGACTAAAATTCAAGCATCAGTTGGTGTAGATATGAGCCAAATAGTAACTATAAATGGTAGACCAAATGACTTAGACTGGGAACCTTCCTTGAAGGTGGGAACTCCGCCATTGTGGAGACCGCCAATTGCAATAAACAGCGAGATGGTACATGGTGTAACTATCAATGGTTATGACTACCCACCCTGCCCTAGCGGTGCAGTCCTACATATGCCAGGACTTCCTGGGCAGGGAGCAACAATATGGGACAGGTCGAGAGGGGGTAATCATGGCACGATAATAGGAGCAACCTGGAGAAGATTGCCTAGTGGTTTGTGGTACTTACACTTTGATGGTGATGATAACATAAACTGTGGTTCAGATGCCAGTTTGGACTTGGGTACAGGCCCATTTAGTATTTGGCTCTGGGTAAGAATAACAGCAACTGCAGCGAGTTATCAAAGACTATTTTCGTTTGGTACAACCGCTGACCAACTGGAGATGGCTGAGAATAATCTTAACCTTAAAGTATATGATGGTACAGGTTGGATTGGCTCATCACTCACTTTAACATTAGACACCTGGACTTTTGTAGGACTAACTCGTGTGAATGATGACTATGTGGTTTACATGAACCTTTCTACCAATTCTCTAGCAAATAAGAACCAGTCTGACATAGATGAGAAGTTAATTCTTGGAGCACGAGCAAGAACAGGAGCAAACGCTATGACAGGAGATGGCTCTTTATTTGGTTTGACTGCTAATACCAGGACTACTAGTATGATGGCCAAGTATTATCAAGAAACGAAACATCTATTTGGAGTGTGAGAAATATGAGTCTTATAAGGTATAGAATAGATTTGGCTATTCCAGAGCCTATTCCACCAGCTTTAGCTGGGCAACTCAATGCCATTGAGCAGCACATTAGGGTTCTGAAATCCTTTGCGGTCAAGATAAATGATGGTATGGTCGATGAGGAAGCCACGATTAAAGCGACAAAGCATATCTGCCACCATGATGAAATTGGCAATTCAACTTGTGAGCCAGAACAAGAGATATAATGGGTAATGTAACACACGCCAAAGTGAGTGCAATAGCAGATGGCGACGATGTGAGTCTAGTTCGCCCATCTGATTGGAATGCTGACCATGCAGTTTCAGCCCCAGTTAATGATGATGATGTGGCCACTAAACAATATGTGGATGATGCTGATGAAGTCCTTGATTATGGTCTGTCATTCCGGGGTGAGATTACCACACTTACTGACACTACCCACTTCAAAGTAGCAAGCCTTCTTGGTTTTGGTACTGGTTTCTTTATTCCAGCTAGTGGTGCACCATACGAGATATATGTAGTTCAGGCAGATGGAGCAGCCCCAGAGGGCGAACAGACTCCAGTAATAGCCTACACATCTTCAGATGGTACATTCCAGCATACAGCTTTTAGTGCTAGTTTAGCTGTTGGTGATATAGTTTTAATCCAGCACCCAGTAATTGCCTCACTTGGCACTAAGGCTTCGGCAGCAGCCACAGGCGCAGTTACCACAACTGACTACTTAATGGCTTATGTTAAGCAGCTAGTCACCGAACTGATAGTTGTAGATACTGTAGTGGATGGTATCCAAGCTGACCTTAGCAATGAGACAGACGGATTGGGTCGTTTGTTGGCATACATAATTTACTATGGCGATAAACTGGATGCCCCTGCTGGATTAGGTGGGCTGGCACCAACACTGACTCACATCATAGGCTTGCTAAACGCTGCTGGTGGATTAGGTGGAATACCAGCTACATTGGCAGCTTTTTACCTGATGTTTGTGGATTCTAGCACCGGCTTTGCAGCTATCAAAAATACTGTCGCTGCCGTCCATACGCTTGTAACTGCCGTTCAAACTGACCTTGATAATGGTACAGATGGTCTCGGCGCATTAAAAATTCTCATTGATGCCATCAAGACAGTAGTGGATACCATCACTCCAGCTGGCCCAACAAAGACTGAGATGGACAATGGTCATGCCTTACTTGCAACTGAAGCCAAACAGGATATAATTGATACCATAGTTGACAACATAGATGATGCTGTCCAGCATATCTCACACATCTATCCAGACGATACCAACTTAACTTGTACGCTTACAGCATTAAATACAGCCAATACATGGAGTGCTTGGGTAGAGATAACTGATAGTGGAGCCAATACGCTCAGCGCAATCTTTGCTGCTGTTGCTGGCCACATCTCCAGTATAGTAGTTGAAACGATAAGTGAGGATAATACAATATACATGGTTGAGATAGCTTATGGCGTTGACAAGGTTACACTGGAAACTCTCCGCTTTGCTGGTGGTACGAAGTTTCAAGCGCCAAATGTTCAGAATAGAATGTGGTCTTTACCATTTGTAGCGGGTGAAACAATTTATTACAGAATGAAATCGGCTACAGCAGTGGCAGATACTTGTACGGTACATTTCCGTTACCACTTACATTAACAATAAGGAGTGAAATGCCAATAGCAACAGCTTTCCAACGAGAAGCTTTCCAACAGAATGCTTTCCAAATTGTACGCACATTCACCAGAGTAGTCAAGACTACAAGCGCATGGGTTGGCAAAGTTCCAGTCGGCGCATTAAGGATAATAACTATCAAGCCAGTAAAGAATAGGAGTATGGAATAATGGCTACTTTAATGTCCGCAGCACTAACACTTCTTGGGCAAGATTTAGATGATGGTTGGTCTAATAGCACAACTGCTGCTGGTAATGCCAATAAGCTAACTCTGGAAGATAACGACCTGCAAGAAAAGGTAGCTGATTGGGTCAATGACGGCATGGTATGCTATCTTCCTGATGGACCAAGTGGTGCGGGTTCGGCTGAAACAAGAGTGGTTGATTCTTTGAGTGGTACCACTCTAACCGTTAAAAACGCCTTCTCAGTCAAAGTTGAAAGTGGAGTAGACTACGAAGTCCACAGGCTTTTTACCAGAAACCAGAAACTGGTAGCTCTCAGAAATGCAGCATACTTAATTTGCCCTGGAATCCATGCAGTTGTCCGTGATATGGATACAGTATTGACTACTGCCAATAAATATGAATTTGACATAAGCTCATTATCTATCTACCAGAATAGACCTCACCAAATTCTTTTAGCCCAGCAAATAATTGAGGGTATTTGGGTAAAAAGTACGGTATATGCCGAAGATGATGAAGTTCGTCCAACAGGATTATCCACATTTACCGGCTATACCTACATTTGTACTACTGCTGGTACATCTGATACTACTGAGCCAACTTGGCCCACTGACGAAGATGGAACCGTTGTAGATGGTTCAGTAACATGGACTCGCCAGGATGATATAGATTATAGCAATTATCCGATGGCACCGCTTCATGATTGGGATGTAACTCCAGATGGCAAGTTATTTCTCAACTCCAGCTACTCTGCTGGCTATAAGATAATGATAGTAGGCATTAAGCCATTAGTTTTTACTGGCTCCGGAGCTGCTGAAACGATAGCTATGGACAGCCCATTCGATTTAATCTTATCGGCACAGGCCGCACTATATCTTTTTAAGCAGAGAGTTGGTAGTGCTGCGGCCCAAAACGTAGAACGTCTAACACAGTTAGTCCAGACCTGGACTCAAGAACTAGCTACACGTAAAATGCAATACTGGATGAAGCCTCCTGATGGCACTCTGATTTCTGGACCAGGATTGTCAGTATAATGTCCTATATTGTAATTCCAAAAAGGAAGATGCTACCGCTTCAAAATGAAACGGTCCAGCCAGACCCAATTAGTCTTCCAGACGCAGTAATAATCCCGCCTATGGTCTTATCTGGAGTGCTAATTGACATTAGTAAGAATTGGCTAGGGTTCTCCATCGAAAATATTGCAGAGGCCAGTGATAATCTGGGTGCAGCCAGAGCATACGATATGCTGTCTGCCATAGAGTTTGTTATTGATGGTGGTGGTGCAGAAATCACAGCAGGTCAAAAAGGCCATATCCGCCTTCCATTTGCAGGTACGATAATCAGCGGAGCTTTGATGGCAGACCAAGTGGGAAGTATAATTATAGATATTTGGAAGGATACCATAGCTAACTTCCCACCGACTGTAGCTGACATTATAACAGCCGAGGCTCCGCTAACCATTAATGCAGCACAAGTATCCTTGGATGCCACTCTCACTGGCTGGACCAAAATCTTTGCAGCCGGAGATATAATGGCTTTTGTTGTTGACGATAGTGTTACCGACATTGAGCGAGTTACTATAACCTTAGTGGTAAGGAGAACTTAGTGGCCACCCTTGAGCTTAAAGCATTAGCGGATGCGGACGATTGTATGGCATGGAAAGATGCCTCTGATGTTTGGCAGTGGTCTAACAGTTACGGATATAATCAAGTGGGTAGGAGATATATTGGAGGCCAGTTAAAGGCTTATGGCTGTAGTATAAGGTTTCCTGGTATTGCTATCCAAAATGCAGTTATTAGTACAGCCTACCTGAAGCTAAAAGCTGCTGCTTCCAATTCTTCTACTACTGTGAACTCCAAAATTAAGGGTGAAAAGGCAACCAATCCCAATCAGATAGTTAGCCTCATAGATTACTCCGCCAGAGTCAGAACTGACTATATTGTAAACTTTGATAATATAGGTGAGTGGGTTACCGATACCTGGTATAATAGTCCTGAGATTAAGGCAATTTTGCAGGAGATAATAGACCAAGATGGATGGGCTTCTGGTAATGCTTTGATAATCTTCTGGGACGACCATGATGAGAGAAGTTCTGCCGATGCAAATACCTATAGAACGGCACAGGCACATGAGAGTGGTGTTACCAACGAGATTATTCTCCATATTGAGTTTGAGGGAAGGGTGGGATTTTCCAAAGCCTATATTATTTGATAAGGAGTCAACGTGAGCATATTGGAATATATTGGTAGTATAGGTGGAGTGGGTGGAGTTTTAGCTTTTCTTATCTTTCTGGCAAATAGACACCTAGTTCACCAAATGAGAGAAGATAGAAAGTATATGGAAGACCGTCTTACCCAGATTATTGACTCTTACAATGAGGCCACTGTCAATAATACCAGAGTTTCATCCGAGCTAATAACTTGGCTCAAGGCCAAGAATGGGAGCAAGTAATGGCAGATATAAGTTTGACGATTGGCGCTACAACTAAATTATTTGACCTTGCCACAGAAAACAAACAAAAGTTATTTGCCACAAGAGAAGAGCCAATAATTCCAATCCGTTCTTTATCAGATGTTCCATCCTATGGTGACTTGCCCCCAGAAAGAATCCTTGCCTTTGTTCAGAACAGCTGGCGGGGTGGTATGGGCCAGAAAGACCGCTTCAGCATTATGGATATGTATGCCGAAGGTCAAAGTATTGACACAAGGGAGCCAAATCAAATTATTCTTGGCCCACTAATCAATACAAGTGGGGCAATAGCTACCACTATTGTTTTCCTTGAATTTTTTGAGAGCAGGGAATATGCTGCCAGTACCAGATATGTCTATAAACTGGACGCTGACAAAGCGGGCTGGACAGAAGTGCTTGATGTTGGTGCGGGCGACACTATAGAATGTATAGGTCATTATGATGGATATATCTATGTTGGTCTGACCACTGGCAAATACTATTATAGTGATACTGGTGAGAACGCTGCTTGGACTCAATCCACACTAGACAATGCCGTTATGCACGAAGTCACTGTGGCTCCATCATTTTCTGCTACCAAAGATATTCTAGTCTTAGCAAAGAGGCCAAATGAAGTTCGTACAGCAGTTGCTCCATTGAATGCGGAAGCCGGTTGGACTGACCCGCCTTATTATATTGGTGATGAATACTCCAATATCACCAGCTTGTTTATCCTTAATGGCACACTATTTATCGGTAAAGAAGATGGCCTTTGGGCTTTGCCGGTTGATGGTCGTCCAGTAATGGTAATCTCATACAAAGAGCAGAAAGACAGCACAAACTTTGCATACCATACCAGTTGGCAAGAAGTTTTTTACGGCTCTGGTGCTGGAGATGTACTAGAGCTAATAGGTGGTTCCAGCACAATGTTCTCTAGTGATTATATGGGACCACTAACACGCTCTCCAGAGTTAGCTACTATAGGCACAATTAAAAGTATTACCAGTGACGACAAGAATATCTATGTGGTGTTCCTGATTGGCTCCAACTATACTATCTTTGTCGGACGAGAAAGGCGTGACAACAAATATGGACTGCGCTGGGAATGGTCTCCATATATATATCTAGGCGCAAATGTTTGTGGTTCTATTAAAGTCATGCAACGGAGTGGTGATAGCCGTCTATTATGGTTCTCATATGGTACCAATATGGCATACGCTATTCTGGCCGACTTTCCTCTTGGAGATAGTGCTTACCGCTTCTGTGCCCAAGGGTATCTAATCGCCACTTACTTTGATGCTGGCTATGATACTTGGGCCAAGATATTCTACCAGTTATGGAGTATAGCCGAAAATTTGGCTGCTGGCATTACAATAGTAGTTACTTACCAGAAAGATACTGATTCTAGTTGGAACACATTGACCACGATAACTTCTAATGGAGTACAGTCCGTAGACCTTGCTTCACTGGTCTGCAAGAAGATTAGACTGAAGTTGGAGCTGAACTCTGGCACTAACACTGTGACTCCAATACTTAGAGAGTTTATCTATCGTGGAGTGTTACAGCCAGAAATAACCAAAACCTTAGACTTTACCGTCGTACTGGGGCAGTCGCAGTCCAGGAAGCCATCTACTGATTTGACTTTCCTTGAGGGTGGTCGGGTCGCTACTGCCCCGATTGTACTAAAAGATTTAAGATTTGGTACTACTAAATACATTACATTCCTGCCAAACTCGCCTATGGAGATTGAGGGAATTGATGAAGCCTCGAAGCAACCATCTTACCAGGCTAGGATTCTTGCCCAACAGTTGAACTGGACTGCTCCATAGTCACTCTGGGCAACCTCACTAATTGGCTCGTAAAATTAGCCCTCCTGGAATCGAAATCTGAGCCTGTTTTAACCCTTACTGATACCTAGCTCCTGTCTGCCTTTTTCCTTGCCCTTCTCGTTGAGCACAGAGAGGGCTTATTCTAGGGTTTTGACTCGTAAGCAACTCCGGATACTCTCACTACTCGCTTGACTATGCCAGCAGTCTGCATTACTTGTGAACACTTGGTGCATACTGGAATATCCGTGTTACTCCACAAATATAACGTAGCACCATCTAGCGAGGTACCGAACTTGGCTGCTTGAGCTACGGCGTTAGTCTCTGCATGGATGGTTCTTTCACAATGGTTATTTACCATCAAGCAACCAACATCAGTACAGTGTGACTCACCGGGTAAAGCGCCATTATATCCAGTAGACAATATCCGATTATCTCTGACAATAACCGCTCCCACTGTTCCTCTTGGACAGGTAGCTCTGGATGCAACTCCTTGGGCAATGTTCAGAAAATACTGGTCCCAATTCGGTCGTCCCATTTTTCCTCCTTTTTTAATGTTGTGTTTTCTCCACTAACTGCTTGAGTTTATAAAGCAATCTTGACTTCTTGATATATACCTCTCCTGAATCCTGTTCAACCAACTCCACAAACGCCTTTATATCTGTCTGGTACTGGACTTGGATATACCACTGTTGTTTTGCCGATAACCCCAATTCTTCCCACATGGGTCTGCAATAACTATAATCAGCTAATGTCCGATTATCAAGGAATAATTGCTTTGCTTTTTCTTCTAGCTCCTCATCATCCAGTACCTTTAGTTCCATTTTCCACCTACTTTCTTTTTATCAATAGCCGAATTATATTGTATATGGCAAAGGCCGCAAAGAGGCATAAGAGTGCCATCTCTCCAAGCAGAACTAGCTTATTAGGTTCACGGCCAATGATTTCTCCATACTGAGCAATAATATAAAGTTGCCAGATAATGGCAGAACTCAAGGCCACAGCTAGAAGATTTGCCAAGTATATTCTCACAATCTAATCCCCACTCAAAGTTTAATTTTAACCATTTCATCGCCCCAGCTTGAACCCACTTTCAAATCCATAGGAGTCTCAAACGGAGCTTGTCCGGTGAATAGACTAGGCGGTGGACAAGCTCCATCGTAAACTAATGAGTCATGTACTTGAATACGCAAATCGTATTTGGCAGCTTTAGCCATCCCCTTCTTGATTATCTCCACATCTGTACCCTGAATTGGCATATTAAATAATTCTCGGATAACCGATTCTCTGGAATGAGGATTACTCATTCTTATTGGGTCAGCCTTGCGTACTCTACCAAATAAAGTAGTTACAAAGCCGTATCTGGTAATTTGTTCCCTTTGGCTGAAAATGTAATCTTTAATACCAGTATAGGTTTGGAAATAACGGTTGCGGAAATCAGTGGCTTCTTGTAGAGTAATTATTATGCCCTCTTTCTTGGTATGCTCAATTATGGTTTCTTCCTCACCAAGAAAGGAGATGGCAAAGTTTAGAGTTTTAGCCAATCTACGTGCTGCTATTGGGTCTGAAATGTTTTTAGCTATTCCCATCCTGTCCATAGTAGCTTGATGAATGTCCTCTCCATTTGCAAATGCTTGCATCATAACTTTATCTTGGGCCAAATAAGCAAGCACACGTAGTTGGATTTGGCTTGCATCCCATTCCCAGAACACATCATCTGCCATAAACACGCTTCTGAAATAGTATGGAATGTTCTGCATATTGATGGGGTCTGAGCTAGATAGTCTACCAGTAATTACTCTGGTATTATTATATGTGGTGTAAGCTCGTACTAATCCTAATAATGGTTTAACACTGGTGGATAGCAACTTAGCCTTCTCCCGATATATCAGTACGCTTTGAGCTAGTGGGTCGTCAATGTCTCGAATAGTTTTTTCATCCACTTTTAGCTGTTTCTTGCTCTTGGTATACGGTAGCCTCCAGCCTCTCTGAGCTAAAGCTACTCCAACTTGCTGGTTTGAATTGGGGTCACAACCCTTGGTTTGAATCAACTGCCGCAAATAGGTGGTTTCTTCTTCCAGTTCTCCGTAAAATTCATTGATGCTAGTTTGATTCAGAGCCACTCCTGCGTGTTCCATATTCCTTAAAATATGTACAATATTACGGTCAATGTAGTAAGATCCAACTGCCTGTGGAACCAACTTGTACCAACACCAGAGAGCTAACTTTGCATCTATGCAGCATTTTTGAACCACGAAGTCTGGGTCTGAGTTCCATACATCTAGCATAGACCCACCCTTTGGAATCGTAAAGTCGGTGAATTTAGTATCCAGAACTTTACCAAGGTGTGTTGCCAAATTGTATAATTTCTGTGGTAAGTTGAGTGTATATGCCAGAATCATTGGGTCTTCAAAGTTGGTCTCGTCTATACCATAAATCTCCAGCACATCGAAGTCGAATTTAGAATTGTGGAGCACTTTTGTTACTGCTGGATTACGCAAGATATTGAGAGCTATATAGAGGTATGGACTATCTTCTCTGAACCAGACACCATATTCTGGACTAGGAGCTATTGCAAGCCCAATCATAGTCTTATCTTCAATAGTATGGGTTTCAGTATCTGCACCAACTATTAAAGCAGAGTTTAGCTCTTGGAGTATCTGGTTCAGGTCTTTAGAGCCAATATTGCCTATGGCTTCTACTGTTCCAGTCATTATAACCAGCCATTCCTCTTACCTGATTCCCACATAGCTTTAGCAACAGCCACTATATGTATTAGTTCTTTCTCCATATCTGTAACTGAACGCTTCTGCATTAGTGGTTTCCACTCACCAGCAATGATGGTTGCTGATAGCTCGCCAGCTTCCTCCATCATAATGGCAAACCATATAGATGGTCTGTGGTTTTGCTCACCCCACTTTCTATCTTGCCGTATCCTTTCGATGTCAACTTGTTGGTCAAATAAGTCTTTCTCCATAGTTTACGCTCCATGCTTTTTCAAAATATTGGACACTACACTACTTGGGTCAAAAGGCTTTGGTTCATCAGCAACATCATGGGTGAAGTCAATCACCTCATCTTTTTGGGCATCCTCATTTATGTTTGGTGGTGGAGGCTCTGCACCGTTACCCAGCACTTCACCCCCCTGTTCTGCCATTCTGGACATGGCGGTCTTTGCCTCTCCCAGCACTGCCACTTTCAATATCTTCTTCTGCTTCTGTGCCAATAACTCTTTCTCCCGCTGTTGCATCATAGCCCGCTTTTTCCTTTGTACCTTCGATTTCCCTGCCATTTTTCATCCCCCTACAAAATATTTTTCTTTACATACCAGGCAGATACCATCAGTTACCAAATCTTCATATTCACCACCATAAGGTGGTTTGTTTCCAGTCACCTTTTTACACCAAGCACATCTAATAATCATCTGGTTCCCAGTCTCTACCTCTTTGTTGTTCTACCAGTAAAACTTCCATTAGCCAAGAATCTCCAGTATAACTTCCAACTCTTTCTTTATCCGCTCAAACTCCTTTTTAGCTTCTTCTTTGGAAGCGTACTCTATAGTTACCGAAAAGTCGGGCTTGAAGATTATGTTCCATATAATTTTACCCATTTCAGCTTGTGTAAGTTTCATTTTACTCTCCGCATTATTATGATTTCCTCGGTCTGGACGTGCGGGATGCCAGGATTCTGGCTCCAGGCCACTTGCAATCTTAGACTCGGTTTTGCTTCCCTTTGCCAAAGCTGATAAAGTTCAAACCCAACTTCGTAACAGACTTTAACGGTGTCTGCTGAGTATGGCTCGATACCACCGAAACCTCTATACTTGGCTTCTTTAGTATTGACAGAATCTTTAGTGATGGTAGCCATAAAACCACCCACTGGTAGTGAATTGTATACTCCACGATAAATCTCCTTCATTCCAATTAGTAGATTGAAATAGCTGAGAGTGGCTAACTGCGCCCGGTCTTTGCCATATCCAGCTACAGAAGTTCCAGACTCAGCTGCCATAGCAGCGACCTTAGCTCCAGCACCACCTATATTAACTGAGTATGGTGGGCTAAATATACAGTGGTCAATACCCCTACCCATGGGTCCAATGTGATATTCGTCAAGTCTTTGTATGGGTAACCATCTTCGAGCGTCACCTTCCCACAGTAAGAACATTCCAGTAGGATTGTGGTACATACTCATAAAAGCCCAGTTAATTTGCTGAGTTTCGACAAAATGTTTCTCCAGTTCTATGTTGACCACATTCCTACCTAACAAGGTGGCATACATGAGACTTCCAACTCCACTTGTAGGGTCGAGTATAGTATCTCCAGGCTTAGTTAGCTTCTTGATAAGCCAAATCATCATATAGAGATTGGCTCTAGCCGGATGCCCTTTCTCGGCCTTGGCAAAGTATTTCTCACGGAGCTTTACATCGGATGGAAAGTTAAGTAGTTTCATAATCCTCCTATCCATTCCTCTATAGCCTTGAGGGTGTCCTGTTGAGCCTTCTCATAAGCCATATCAGGTGTGTAATCTCTCCATATGTGACTGTCGATGTCAGGTTCGGAAGGCAACTTCAACTCCTTCAACTGGGAGCGGAGTTCGGCCTTGACTATAGTGAGGATTTGGTCAGCTTGGTCTAGAAATACTCCTTGGATGAATAAGCTCATACTTTCCCAAGGAAAACCCCCCTTCTCAGGGTGGACACTCAGTAAATATTTAGCTATCTTCTCCCTGTCAGGTCTATCCAGCTTCTCCAAGCCTTTATCAATACTTCTCACAGTATCCTTAAACTCTTCTGATGCCTCAACCCATTCGCCATTAGACGTAAGAACCTTTAGCCCCTCTCCCAGCCTCTTGGTGAGGTCACGTTGGGCTATCTCTTGCGCAATTCCTTCATAGGAAAATGGCAGGATACAACCTTTGTCTTGCTCTTCCCAAGCCTCCAGTATCTCCTTTATCTTCTCCGTCAGCAACCCACTCTCATCCACTTTGGGATAGAGGGCTAATTCATCCTCTGCCAAATGTTTGATTGTGGCTTCAATGATTACTACAGTTGACGTTGCCAAGAAAGCCCTATTATGGAATAACATAGATTTCCAAAATCTTATGCAGTTTTTCTTTGGTACAATCTTTTCAATTTCATCCGTCATAGTGCATCCCTCCCATCTCCATATTCAATTTCTATTGGAAATTCAAATCCTCCATCCCTATCTGCCTTGTCCTGGATATACCTGCCAATAATACCAGCAGAGCAAAACCTGCCCAGCGCAATTTGCTCTTTGGTACACCAGCAACAGAGTACTAGCTGGTGAATCCCCAGCTTATATGTCTCGTCAATGAAATCTTGTATCAGATTCCAGTTATTATCCAAAACAACTCCGCAAATCCGTTCCATGTTAGATACAGTCAATCCCCTAGAAATCGGTATTATTAGGTAACTCAATATTGGGTATGAACACATCTTGGGTGAGTGTTTATCCATTGAGATTTTTAGCCCGTCCATGCTTATGCTATCTCTATAGCTGGTAAAGACTAGCTTCATTGGTTCCATTTTGCTCCCTCCTTTATTGGCTCCCCTGTCGTTTTGTTTCTTTATTCTTATCCCAATCATCTTCTTGAATCCACTTTCTATTACACACAGGACAATGAAATAGAACACCATCATCTGGCTCATGATGCCAAACTAATGGTTCTTTACATTTGTAACAGTACGGAATAATGGCCATATATAGCGGATTCCACTCAGCCATAATAAATTGTTGCTTCTTTAGTAACTTGTATGGCACCTTAATCCCAGTTGGTGGCTCTCCAGCCAATCCTCTGATTGTATCTACTCCAGGCCATTCTTCCATTACTTACCCCCTTTTATGGCTTTTATTAGTCTCCGTACCGTACCTATTCCAATCCCATCACAAGCCTGAGAAACTTCCTCTGGGGCCAAGTGGATAATATCCCAGAGGCAACCGACCTGCTCGACCAACTCAATTGCTTTCTTCTCACCAACTATATAGCCATCATCATCTTTGATTCCCATGAGAGTTTCTACTTGTGGGTTGCTCTGCCATTTTATCTGTCTAGTACGGACGTAGTGCTGGAGCAAAGACGAATCGGCTTTCTGACTATTCTCCACAAAAGTCTTTAGTGCCCATGCAGTAGCTTGAATAGTGGAAGTAAAGTAAGTGGTAATATTAGCAGTCCTTTTAAGCTGCCAAATATAGGCCATAGCACTTGCATATTTTACTCCACTAATTTTTGCTCTCCGTAAATACTTGTCATTCTTGCCAGTATGATAGAGTGCAATCTCACCACCAGCTAATGGAACTGCCACACCCTCAACTAAAAGTGCAACTTCATCTGCATGGTTAGTAGCAGTTCGCAATTGCTTCTCCAATCTATTGAGATTACTCAGCAAGTCCGACCATTCCTTGCGCTCTATCGTTATACTGTGTCCATCTCCAGCGAACCAGAAATAATCACAAAGACCTTGTTGCACCAAGTTTTGCCGCTGAACTTGCATGAATGTGGAGAGCATCTGCGCCATATAGTCTGGCTCATAAACGTCTTGAACTATGAATGACACGCCAACCCCTCTTTCAATTCCTCCAATAAGTCATTGTAATAATCACACTCTCCAGTTTCTTTGAAGCACGGATTATCGCTTAGGTTGCACCAAGAATAACCCTCGTATACTTTTTCCATATCACAATTAGTATCCATTATTCTTCCTCCATCATACTCGCCATCTTTATCCCATCAATTATCTTGATTAGCCGCATATAAGTTGGCTCAGGAATTTCAAGGCCAAAAGCGGGAGGCGGATTTGGTGTAAGGATTTTGGCATAGGTAACCAATCTGGGTGGGCTTAGTTCTGCCCCAGTATTTGGGTCCAGATTAGTATTTTTAAGTACTAACTGCAAGTGGTAGTCTGTTAAATATGCCGTATCACCAAATCCAGCATGAGTTTTCCTTCCAGTTTTGACTGATTCCTTAGACATACTACCATCAGACCTCTGGACAAACTGCTCTTGGTAAATATCCTGCTCATAGTGGGATATAATCAAGAGTTTTTCCGCTTCCCGGGCAGCCATAACCTTAGCTCTAGTCCGGCTATTCGGAAGGCGGTATTCTATTTGGACTAGCTGGTGTCTGTTTGGCTTATTCCGCTTGACATAGTTCTCCAGATATTCGTCAGCATTAAGCCTGTGCATCTGGCTTCCAGTATCAATAAAAAGGACTTTAACTTGTGGGTCATTCAAGGCTTGTGCATAAATTGTCTCGAAGTTGGCCCATGATTGAGAAATTGCTCCACTACCTAGAGTCCAAGTGGGAACTTCTGGAAACCTCACCGTCTTGATACGGCTAGCCAGGCTTTCGGGGAATCTCCATATTGCCCGCTCTCTGCCCAAGTCAAAGTCAAAGTGGACCATAATACCGTCAGAAAAAGCTTTGATGGCAGTAAAGCCAAACGTAGTTTTGCCACTCTTTTCTACTCCATAATAGGTAATTACGAGACTCATCGCTCTAACCTCCGAATAATTTTCGTATGATTGGTGATATATTATCGTCGGTACTAGGATACGTCACTACAACGAAGCCAGTTCGTACACCAACATAGTCAACCCACAACCCAAATTCATCCCTAATGCCAATCCACATCAATCCCCTTGTGATGCTGGACTTTGCCATTAGCTCATGGGCTCTTGCTTCTAGTTCTAATTTCTTCACCTTGTCAGTACAAAACTCGAAGTCCAGTTTGTACTGGTTGGCGTGCTTTTCCAGTACTTGTGCAAGCGTGTATAAACGCCTAGCCGTATCTGACATATCACCAACCAATTGGTCACTCTCACCTTTCTCATAGTCTGGTTCAATAAAATCAGACTCATTGATGCCACTCAGTTCTATTGGCAATAACTTAAACCATGTGGACATATTCCACTCTCCCTTGCCTATTTGGCTTTTGTTTTATTCCGGACTATAGTCTCTACGGTTAGTAATCTCCGTAATCCTAATTGTCGTGCCTTTAAGAATTGGTTGTAATGATATTCGTTCTAGTCCAACTCTAATTGAGACACTTCCATCCACCTTTACTGAATCACCCAAAGGTTCAAGAGCTTTCATTATAGTTTGGACGATAAGACTCTTGCCACTTTTAGCTGGTCCAGCAACAGTCACTGTTATCATTTCACACCGCCTTTATTTTACTCTAACTGGAAATTCAAGCCAACAGTGTGGACATTCCATGGTTTCATGTTCGGACGCTTCGGAAATGGTCATGCCCTTAGTGTATCCACAATTTGGACACTTATACTGTTTTACTTCTTCCCATTTATTAGCTTTTGCCATTTCACGCCACCTTTATACTACAATGTATCGCACTTGTGGCATACCGGCAATACTTACATTCCCAGTCCTGACACCACTTAGTAGGTGTAGGTGGCTGCTGGTCAGCAAATCCTTGAATGTAAACACCCTTGCGCCACATCAGGTATTCCCAGTTATATTTCAATTCCTCCTGGGTAAAGATGAACTTGACGGCAAGTATCTCTGGAAAAGGTGGGCTGTACCCACCCATTAGATGTACTACACTAAGTCCGTATTCCAGCTTCTTCTCAGCGTAGCAGTAGCCCATAATCTGCTGTATCCACGTCACCGGGAAATCTCTTGTGCGTGTTTTCTTGGTGCTCATTCTGGTAGTCTTTAGCTCAGATGGCAAGTCACCACGGAACCAGAAATCTGGGCTATACTCAATGCCCTCACAGCTACCAGGTACAGCACGTTTATCTTCTGGAACTATCACACGCTCAAGAGCAATGCCAAGCGTCATGGTCAGAGCTTGCTGTTTTGTATATGACAGTGGCATTATCTTGTCCCAGTATCCTGCTGTCAAACAATAAATCAACTCCGTTAAATGGATACCGGCAGTCCTGGACTTAGCGGTTAGCTCCCACACTCTGTTTATTATCCAGTTGCTTGTTTCATCGGCTAGTTCTGGGCAATCAACTATATCCATTTTATCTTTCTCCAATATTCTTTTCATGCGTGGTCCAGTATGCGCATCCCACTTGCAGGTTTACGCTATTACGGTGAATTTCCCGTCGGCTGCCATTACCACCTGACCGGAAGCCTTTAGACCCACTATGAAACTTTGGTCATAGATGGTGTTTGTGAACGCCGGGTCAGCTTTTATCTTGTCGTCTAGGAGAGCCACACCCAACCATTCATTTAAGGCTCTACCATGTAACAGCTTCTTGGCTCGTACTGCCGCTGTGTCTACCGGGTTAGGGACAAGGTCAACAGTTCCAGCTGGAGCCGGTGCAATAGACTGTGCTAACACTTGGGCAGCTATAGCAGCGGCTTGGGCTGGGTCAACTGGAGCTGCCACGGGAACGGCCTGAACGGGTGCAACTACGGGCTGAGGTTGAGCAACTGGTTGGGGTACGGCAACTGTAGCAGGCAGTGGTGCGGGCACAGCATACTGTGGTTGTGGAAAGGCTTGCGCTTGGCCCGGTTGTACTATCCGTACAAATCTCCACACATCACCCTTCATTGTCTGGCCAGTTGCCTTATCCTCACCATAACTCTGGTCGCTCTGGCGCAGTTCAAAGATTTTGCCAACCAACTCTGCCATAGCCTGGTCAAGAGTGGCAGCCTGAGCCGCCAGACCAAGAGCCTTTGCGCTCTCAACGTGGTAACCCCATGCAGACGATTCCCTGTCCGAGTATTTGATGGAAACGTCTACTGTTGCCCATGGCCAGGGTACCGGGCTTTCCAGGATTTGAACCTGGTCATACTTCTCAATAATCCGCAGCCCGTATTGGCTGCTACCATCCTTGATTACTTCCGTTAGCCTGCCGATAAAACACACTACCGGAATCTTGAAGGCACCGCCAATAGACAAGCCTGACCATTTGATTTCTGCTGGTGGCATACCAATAGGTTGCCCTACTGGTGGTACACCGTATGCCCCTGGCTGTTGCCCTGGTGGTTGCCCATAACCATAAACTGGTGCAGGTTGTCCTACTGGTTGTGATTGATAACTTACCATTTCTTACCTCACTTTAATTAGAGTACGCCAATATTATTCCACTTTTTGCCAAAGCTATCCGCTTTTCTATTTCTGCCAGCTTCACAATTACTTCATGTGGCTCACCCCCTTTCTGTTTGACGTAATATCTTTTGGCTCTAAGGCGATTAAGCTCCGCCTTTATATCCGGAGCCATCCTCTTGGGTTTGTAATCGTTGGCAAAGAACCACGCCTTAGCTCTAGCCTCGACCTCTTGAATCCAGCACTCGTAGTGGTCATGGATTCTTATCAAGTGCTTATGAAAAAAGCCAGTTCCAATCATAATTTTATCGCCAGTCTCTATACCCTGATGGCAGATTTTACACTGACCATAACGTTTCTGGTAGTTGGGCTGAAAGGTCATGGCAAAACTAAAGCTCATTTCCCCTCATACCGCCTTTTAATAGTAATGTCCTTCCAGTATTCAGTGTATAGCTTGACGACCAAGGCAGTTATCAATATATTGGCTATGACACTTCCGATGCAGACTACCACGATTATCTTCCCATCCCCTTCAATCATCTTTTAGCCTCCTATGGTACAACCTCGAATCCAGCCGTACTTCTATTTAGTGCCAGATTTATTGGCTTAATTACGTCCTCTGCTGTCCGGCACTCGAACTCCAATCTTATTTTATCCTGCGCTACTGGAATTAGTTGTATTATTGTATCTACCCACTGAGCTAGATGATACATACCAGTCATTTCTTGTGAGCCCAAGTCTAGCACTCCACTTTGCGTTACCTTGGACTTCCGTGAATGGTGAACGATAAATATTGATACTCCATAATTGAATATTAGTTTATCACAAAAGTCGGTGCAAGCCAGCACACTTTCCTCATTGTTGGAACTGCCTGAAATCATCTTCTTAAATGGGTCAAAAACAATTAAATGCGGCTTATGGATTGACACCAACTTCTCTATCTCTGCCTGTCCAGTTGAAGTATCAAGCCTTATGCCCATCAAATCACTAACCAAAAGAAGGCTATCATTCAGCACTATTCCAGTTGCCCTGCAATATTTACGGAGCCTAATTTGCCAACTCCTATGACCAACTTCAAAATTCATATACAGGACTTTCTTCTGGTTAGTTTTAAATCCTAGCCAGTCAATACCATATATTACTGATAGTGCCAGTTGATTAAGCACCAAACTTTTACCTTTCTTTGGTGGTCCAAACATTATCGCTTTCATTGCTGTTGGCATAACACCACTACCAACAATAAACGGTAAGTCAGGAAATGTCTGAGCCAAATAGCTCGTACCACTATAGACATCCAATTATTTATTTCCTGACTAGCACTTTATCAATAGAGTCTTGTGGTATTCTGATGGTACCATTAGGCAATGTGTAGGATACAAGCCACTTGCGCTTTACCCAACGATACACAGAACACTTAGACATACTAAGCTCTCTGGCTGCTTGCTTGACAGTTAGCAACACTGGTGCTCTTGTGTTAGCTACCACTATCCATCTCCTTCCATTTCTTTATACGTTCCGCTATATGTTTTTGCCATTTCTTCTTCATATCCCTTCTTCCAGTTGGAACGAGTACCAAGAGTAATAGGAACCAAGGGCTATAAACGATTGCTAGTCCAATGACAAACAATAAGTAAGCGAGTGGGATAAGTATCATTAGTGGTATGTCTAGCCAATCTGGACAGTTTATTTCGCCAAGTTTTATTGCTTTCACTATTTGCCTCCAATCTTACTCAACTTCATCTGTTCCACAAGTATCTGGTACAACACTTCTGGGAACTCCGCTAAGCCGCTTAACTGCCTAAACCCTATCCCATCAAGGTTATAGTGTCTAGTGCAGCTTCCCCAAATTAAGTTGACCAAGTCAATCCCATTCTTCTTGAGAATCCAGTGAGCAGTCCATGGTGTCTGCCCGGAGTTATGCTCTCCATCTGTCAGGTGAATCACTAGTCCACCTTTCTTCATACCCAATGATACGCCTACGATAGCCAGCCCACTCGGAGTATTGCCAGCAGGTTTGAATCTGTGGACCAGTTTACCTTCGTCCATCCTTACCAGATTAACTTTGTTATCTACATTATTGTAGCACCAGACTTCGGCATTGACCAATGTCTGTAGTGCTCCAGCTGCTTCCAGAACTTCATCAGCTTGCGTGCCAGACATAGAGCTAGACAAGTCAATTAGTATCCTAGTGTTTGGAAATCCATCAGGAAACTTATACCGGAGACTAAATATCCGCTCGTCAGTGGCAATTCTATGTAAGTGCCGCTTATCAATTCGTCCATATTGCTCGCCGTGCATAGTTCTGGCTTGCAATCTTTTCCGGATAGTCATAACACGCTCCAACTTCTTGCGCAGTATTGGGTCAGGTTTGATAAGTGGAGTCTTTGTTTCTCTGGAGCGTATTACCGTGTGTGCCTTATGATATTTGCCATCCTGCTGCTGCTCTCCAAGTTCCTCAGCTACTTGTTCCGTCACGTCTTCCAAATCAGACTCAATGGCATCCTCAATAGCCTCAGCCAGTTCATTATCAATGGCATCTTCTGGACTAGGGGCTAGTGGTCTATCCATTACATCTGATGCACTACCAGCTTGATTTGAACCATCATCTGGTTCTGGAGCAGAATTTTCATCTCCACCATCAACATCGACTTCATCTTTTGACTGCGGAGTTTGTGGTTCTGCCCCAGAATCAGAGGGTGGTTCTGGCACAGGATTGGGCGAACTAGCCTTTGGTGTCTCGTTCTGTGGTGAGCTATCTCCACTCTGTCCATCTGTGCTTTGCTTATCTGGCTCGCCTTGTTCGTCTGACTGTGAGTTTGATTGTGGGTCTGGCTTTGGTGGTTCAAGCATGGCCTCTCGCACGGTTGCCCAGTATCTTATGTAAGAACTGAACCGTTGGTGTGTCATTGAAAGAAATTTGCCGTCACCTTCACCAGCCCGTCTGAGCCAGCCAGTTAAGGCAACTAACTGCTGCATTGGCTCAACAAGTTCATCTGGCAAATTCATTACGCTGGTAGACTTGTGGACCAAAGAATATTCAAGCCAAATTTCTAATAAATTATTTGGCTGCGCATCACGACTCTGGCTTACTCCCCATTTATGCAGAGCTTCATCATATTCCGCTAAGTTTGGGTCGGCACGTGTTCGTGATTCAATAACAATATCCTCGCCAATGTTTATAAACTTTTGGAACACATCTGCTTCCAACTTAATCATACTTGCAGATTCCCGTTTATAAAGGTCTGCTATTTTGGCCGTATCAATTTGCTCATGCCCAACCTCATGTAATGTGAGGCCGACCAACACATCAAATAGTTCCGCTGGTACCGGAGCCTCTTTGAATAATTTACCAGCGCCAATCACCAGTTCCTTTGAGTCAAAGTCTATGCCAGAACTACGAGATTCGGTGGCAAACTTAACCTTGAAGTCTTTGGGCAATCCCGCTGCTCCAGCGACTTTTTGGAGTGCTTTAAGCACCTGTGCGCCCTCGACTGCCATTATACTGGACTTGTTAATTCTCCAGTTATCAGACCTAGCCATTAGTTATCTCCACTATCCGTTTTAACCTCATAACATCACGAATTTATCTTGGTCAAGTGCGCCAGCTTCACCAATGCTAGCCGCTTGCCCACCAAAGTCCATATGCAATAACACACTCTCCAACTTATCTGAATCCAAAGCTACGTTGGAGATAATCGCACTCCGCATATCTAGTCCGGCCTGTATCAACTCTGCCATCATTAAAATTCTCCGGGTAGAAACATGAATTGGGTCTTGCCCGTCAGTCCTGAGCTTGTTGACAAACTGGAGTAACTTGGTAGACTGTTCGCCAGTAAGACCAGTCCGAGTCAAGATAAGCGTGGTTTCAAGCTGGGGCGGCAAGTAACCAAGAGTAATAATTTGGAATCTATCCTCCATTGCAGCATCCAGTGGGTCAATGCCAGTGTACTCGAAGCCTTCATTTAGTGTAGCAACAAAGACTACTCCCATTGCCACTTTGACTTCACCCAATTGCTCATGCTCAGTAGCCCTGCCATCATCGAGGATTGGAAACAAGTCGTTCAAGGCTTTGGGACTCTCTGGCCTGTTAAGTTCCTCCAAGTGTATAAGACTATTGACAGTCCGCACGGCCTTTGAGAATTTGCCTTCCATAAATTTAGTCTCGCCTCCAATGAGCTCGTGGTGGCCCATTAGTTGTCCAGTCTCTTGAAGTGAACCAATCGGGATTGGAAAGTAGCTCATGTTGTTGGCAGCTGCTAACTGTCTAGCCAATTCCGACTTACCCATTCCATGTCTACCCTTGACTAGAATATTGACGGGGTGCTTAAACCGAAGGCCAATAATCTTCTCTAGTCTGGTTTTGTTATCTTGGCTAATGAAGAACGGCTTTTTACCTGGAATCATGGCGACACCGCCAGTGTGTTACCCAGACTCTCACAGATATATTTGACTTGCTCTTCCAGTGAGATATTAGTCATGGGGTAACCCAAATCTTTTAGGATTATCTCCAGATGTTCTTTGATGAGCTTGCCCGCAAAGAACCTCAATATGGCTCTCATAGTGGCATACTCAACTGGTAGCATTGTAAGTGTAACTTTGGTTGCCATTTTATCATTTCCCTCCAGTCTATCCGACTAATTTAAATTCCAATCTTTTTCCAAATGTAAGTCCAGTAGGATACGACTTCCACAAAGCACCTTAGCCAACAGCCCATCATCATACGTTTTGAGTTCAGCCATAAAGAAGGGTGCATCTGTGGGCATGACTATCCCCGCCATTATCATGTTGGAACAGGCAGCTTCAATGGCATCATCTCTTATTGTTGGTTCAGGTGTATTTTCCATTACTTCCCCCATCTAATAGCTTGGTCTGGTTCCAGTCCCATGACTAGGCAGCGCATGGCTGGTGCATAACCAACCTTTGTACCAGTTTCTTGCAGAATCTTGATGAACTCTGCCTTGGACCCAGAGTCATTCGCCAAGTCTTGCTGCATAGTCAGGATTTGGATTGCTTCATCCCTGGTAATTTTTTCTGCCATTCTAATCCCCCTTTCCAGCACTATCGGCTGTTTTTTCTTGTGTCTTACCATTCTTCCACTTGTCTATCAAAATCTGGAAGTGTATACCCCAGAACATGGTAGCGAAACTGTTTGGCTCTGCCATTCCAATTCTCCTTATACCCTATCCGGGCAATCTAGTTTGGCTCTCTGTATGGGATACGTATGCCATTGCCACCCCAGTGGGTCTGCCTGGCATCGTAAGGCTCCCAATCAACGAGCCTCTCACCAATAGCAACATTAAAGCAAGTGAAGTCCCATTTATCCGGATGTATCTCCGCTTGTTCCGCTGTGTTGGTTACTGCTACAATACTATTAAACATTGGAACACCCCTCTTGCCATTATTTGGCTATGGTTTCTTTCGTTTTGGCTTCTCTTTGGGTTCTTCTTTGACTGGGATACCAGCGAATATCAGCAAAGTCCTTGGTTTAACCAGTGTCAAGTTGGTGAGGTCTTCCACTGGAGATAGGATTCTGGCTTTGCTTAATAGCTCACTAAGTTCCCGCCAAGAGAGAGACAATTTGCGTTCACCAGTCATACGGGTTGCCATTAGTTACCTCCACTTAATATTTTAGCCACAATATTGCTGGTAATCGACCTCATACCAGCCCGCTTATTATCCCAATAATCCTGCTCCAGCTTTTCCTTGGCTCTCCTGCAAGCTGGGCAAGCATTAAACGGCATTACAGCACCGTAAAATATTGATCCACAATCAGGGCAAGTCCAGCTAGGTGTGGGCTCTCTCATTATAATTCTTGCCCATGCTGCCAAAGAACGGTCACTTTCGTAGCTCACAGCCGCAATGCCTCCAACAAATCTTCATCCGTAGCAAATGATTTGCGTGGCTTACCATGTCCATTCAATGAATACCTAAGTGCCCACTTAATCACCCAATCAGGGCATTTGCCATCGTTCTGGAAACAACGGATGCCTTTTCCACCATCTTCTCTGGGAGTTCTCCACTGACATCCAATACATCTGTTCATGTGGTCACTCCCATATGAGTAGGGCAACTTGGCACACCATTAAGAGTTAGGTTTGCTGGCTGTCCACACACATAACATTGAGGTTGGGTGCTAATGTTCTGGCAATCATAACAGCGAGCATCCGCTTCACCAAAGATTGCAGCCAATAGCCGTTCTTCTGCGGTAAGTTTCTTGTGACAATCGAAGCAATGATATCCAATCTGGCTTTCCATCCCACTCTCCTATCTGAAGCACAACTAAGTCTACCAATATTATAGCACACATCCGCTAACGATTGCAACTATTTTAGCCTCACTGACAGACATTAAGAGCTACTGACCCAGACTGTCAAGCATTGCTAGGCATGGCAAACTCTTAGATACTCGCTTATACTACTATATGCTCTCTAATACTCTTAAATGCTCGCTATTTCATGCCCTAGAATATTATGTCAAGCCCAGAGTATTGGGTATTTAGCTGCCAAGCACGAACCATTGCCAGTAGTCACCTCCAGTCAAGTTTGCACCCTCCACTAAATCTCACTCTCTCCACTTTACATAATGACTTGAGACTATTTCAGACTCGAAATAGTGAGCATAGGCGAGCATATGCGAGTATTTATGATGTAGCTAGAGTATGAGTGTTTCGAGGCTCCAGAAGTGCTTGATACCTACCCCCATTGTATGATAATTGACTCATATTGTATATACTTTGAGTACTTTTTCTGTTATACTTGAGTCGTATCAAGTGGTACGACCAAGGCGGACGCCGAGGCAAACCACCCACCGCACTTTAAAAATCGAATAAGTTTCAATGCTAAATGCCCCGCAATTGCGGCGATACAGTTTAGCAGGATTATTGGTTGACCCTTGACTGTCAGAGCAAATTTAAAATTGGAGTGAAAGTTTAAAATGACAGTTATTGAAGTCGAAGCGCGGAAATTCAGCTTGGAAGCTGAACTAAGCACGGCCTTAGAGGCCGCCAAGGTACTGACGCCCGCTACCCCGGAATTTGACGAAGCCTACTCCCGCTACTTGAGCGCCAAAGCTAATCTAGCCAAAATTCCCGATGAGGTAATCAAGGCGAAAGTGGCGGAAAATGCAGACGCAATTAAGGTCGCCAGTACTCAAGTAGGCGAGGCCATTACTCAGCTAGTTGATGGTCTGAAAGTAGCCGACTTGATGGGTGTACCAGTCACAGCCCTACGCTACTTTACTGACTCTGAAGGCAAGGTCGGAGTGGTTTTTAACCCTGTGACCAAAGTGAAAAGCACTAGCTCACCACGGACGCCTGGAACCGGTAGAACTGTGATAGTCGATAGTGAGGGTAATCGACTAAGTCTGACCAAATTCGTCTTAGCTCATGCGACAGAGGCTGAGAAGGCAAGTCCAGAATATAAGTACCCTCATACTCGGGTGGACTCAAAGCCTAAATTCGAGGCGTTCTGTGCCTCCCACAGCCTTACAGGATACAGCCATGAGGTAAACACCGGCGCCGAGTCACAGTCCGAAGCAAGCTAGCTCCACCATATGCTAGTCTAAGCGCATAGGATACACGCCAAAGTACAGTGAATCATAGTTGACCCAATGCTTTGACAGTCAAGGTTCAGTCAATAATCAGTAGGGTGGGACTCCAAAAGTTTCACCCTTCACTTGCGCTTATGGCGTTCCAAACTTGCGCTCGCACACCCATGCGACCATTCGCTCATGCAACCAATTGCTTCTGACTGGGGCCCACATATTAATATGGGGGGAGATATAATACCATTTTTAATACGTGGTATCCACCAGACTGTGGCTTCTCAGGAGCCAATAATATCTGATGGAGTCTATATAATAACGGCGTCTTTACAATTGGTTTGGTCACACTTACTTATATGAGTGCGCTGAAATTCATCCAGACGTTGGCTCACTGGCAAGGGAGAAGTGCAGATGGTGGCATGGACCAGCTTGAGACGAAAACTGGTGCACTGGTTGGCTCGTACTCGATTTACGAGTCAATTGTGCTACGAGCCAATGCGATTTATTGGCCTCTCAGGCGTGAATTACTCGCCAATTATCTTGGCTGGCTCGTAAATAAAAGTCTATGCGTTTTCAGGTATTAGTATTACTATACTATAATAAACCTATAGACATATAGAGCGTTGCAAATGCAACAAATTGCCCGCAGAAGGGTCTTGACAAATCTCCCTTTATGTGCTAGGCTAAGAGCAGGATAGAGGAGTAGCTCCATGAAAGTTATGGCTGGTACAGCAATCACAACGGTGGGAATCTTATCATATATTCTATTTGGTAGGATTGATACCATGGCAGGATTATTCCTTATGGCTGTACTGGTAATTTGTCAAGGTGAGTTGAAAAAGGTTAAAGAGAAATGAAGTATATTGGCAAGCTGCTATTGGAATGTGTTGTTATAGGAGTGGCAGCCGGTATACTTTTACTCGTTATTTGGCATTTTTTCAGTGATAAAATTATAAAGTTTCTTGGGAGTTAAATGGTTACAGAGACAGCGGTAGATAAACCAATAGCGAATGTTCTTGAGGCTATATTACCATTTCATGCCGATGATGGTCACAAGGGTTCTTTTTTGGTCTTGCGAATTGCTGGGCTGGAACAGGGTACGGCGCTACGGATAATAAATCGGAAATATCGGAGTTGGCAAAATTGGCGTGCCACTGATGAGGATTTTCGGCGAGTGGACGAGGCGATTCCAGCTCTGGCTCAGGGGTTTGGTGGTGAAGCACGTGTGGTTCGTACTGCATTACTGGATATATCTATTGTCGAAGCTGGTATTGGCATATTCAAGAAGATTCTTAATAAGCAGCCATTAACTGATGGTATGTGGGCTTATGCGGTTAAGATGGCAGGATTAAGAGTGCCAATGATGGGAGCCCAGCAAGAATCTAGCAGTCCGTGGGAGCGGCTAGCCAACTCAATCAAGTCAACCTTGTCGCAAAGAGAATTGACAGTCATTCAAGAGCCGGATGGAACCAAGTCAATTACTGCCAAAGAGGTAGTGATTGAGCCTAGTCCGGAGCAGAGACGAATGGCGAGCGATATTGTGCAGAGGATGATTCTGCAAGCGGGGGAGAGTTGATGAAATTGGTGCTTATTATCCATCCTTTAATGTGGGATAGCTTAAAGGAAATGCTGGGTATGACAGATGGACAAATGGAACAATGGGGTTTCATCAAATCGGAGGGGCCGTAATTGGTAACTCAAACTGGCCCAGATTTAGTTGTCAAACTTACTATGATAGAGAACTTGCTCTGGATAGTAAACAAAGAAGCGGTACTCCAACTACTCAAGTTCAACTTTGCCCAGAGGCTTCTGTTCTCTAATTGGGCCCACCAAATGATTCTACTCAAGTCTCGGCAAGAGGGTATTTCGACTGCCATTCTTGCCTTATTTTTTATTGAGGCGCAGCTTATTCCGGGCTTGGTGGTAGCTATCGTAAGCCATGAGGACTATGCTACTCGAAGATTACTTGATAAAGTGGACTTGTTTCATAAATATCTTCCAGATGAAATGAAGTCCAAACTCTTTCACGATTCAGATAATGAAAAGGCATTTGAGAATGGCTCGACTATCTATATTGGCACAGCTGGGCAGCGAGCCTTTGGTAGAGGAGACACCATTCATCGGGCTCTAGTAAGCGAAGAAGCTCACTATCCTGACCCAGAGAAACTCTTATCTGGCCTGCGTGAAGCGATACCGAGTTCTGGCTATTTAATTAGGGAGACAACGCCGCTTGGAGATACTGGCTACTTCTATACTTCAGTCCAGGATTGTATCGAAGGTAAATCGGACTATAGGCTCGTTCCGTTCTATTGGTGGTACGGAGAGGATTACCACATACCGAGGGGTAGTGATTTGGTTCTGGAGGAAGATAGAGGGGAATTGGTTTATACGCCAAAAGAAATCGAACTCATGCTGGAGAAGGGGTTGAATGAGGACCAGATTAGGTGGAAGCGTTGGAAAATGCGCTCAATGCGGTCAGATAAAGTTGGCTCTGAAAATCTTTTCCCGCAGGAATATATCGAGGATATGGAGTCTTGCTGGCTCGGCCCTGCAAATAAAGTTTTTGATGATGTGGAGGAGCAGCTTCAGAGTTGGAGCCTTAGAGCTAAAGACCCAATCAGGACTGAGGGAATTCTGGAGATATGGAAAGAACCCCAACCTGGAGCGCAGTATATCTTCTGGGTAGACCCAGCAGGGGGTGAGAGCCCAACTGAGAATGACCCACATGACGGTGTGATTCTTAAATTGGGCCCTGGTGGCCTTGAACACGTTGCGTCAATTTATAGCAGAATGGAGCAAATGCCCTTCGCCTATAAAATCGCTGAGATTGGGACCAGATATAACATGGCACTACTAATAGTCGAGCGTAATGGTGTAGGTCGTGGAGTCCTGAATTATCTGGTAAACAATATTTCCTACAAAAATCTTTATCTAGAGCGTAATGCAGTTGGAGAGCTAACGGGTAAGTGGGGCTGGTATACTGATGGTTATAACAAGCCTATGATGGTAGGTGACACGCTTTTGGCAATTAAGAGCGAATCAGTAATGAGTTATGACCGGAAGCTAATTAGGCAATTGCGAGCTTTGGTCAATAAAGATGGCAAGATAATAGTTAAGAAGCCAACGAGGGATGATAGAGCCATGAGCTTTATGGGCGCCATTGCAGTAAGCCCTACACATAGGCCAATGTTAGAACTAGCTGTTGGGGATTATGTAACTTTCGGAAGGCGATACTAGTGGAGTATAACTTTCGCACAATCTACTGTGGCGTTTGCCATCATAGTGTATATAATATGGAGAAGCATGTGGCAACCCAGGAACATAGACGACAAGCAGGAAGAACGAGTGGCAAGGGCGGTTTGTCTGGGCCAAGATTGCCTGGTGAGCCAACAGGATTAGGTGTTTATGAATCCTCATTCCCAGGGCGGTTGACTCTAAAACAAAAATTAGGGAGGTTCTAATGGCATTTACTAGAGATTGGAGACCAGAAAACTGGGACCGAATCAAGGAGAATATTGTGAGTGAGACTCCAATAACTTTCTCACCAAGTGCGGGGTACTCAAAAGACCAGAAAGAATTACTTATGGAGAAGGCTGCTAGTGCGATTCTGGGTGCGCTGGCAGAGGTAATAGTAGCTGGCACAGGAGAGTGAGAAACATGGCTAAAGCACTATCAATGGAGAGAGATTGGGAGGCTGAAAACGCCGCTGATAACCTTTTGCGGGTGGAGGAAATCAAGAACAAGCCCGCACTCCACAAGAAGGCCATAGATATATTGAAAAAGCGGCAGACTGCCTTGGCAGAAGTTGAGGGGTTAAGTGATGGTGCCGCAGTCCGAGCAAAGCGGAGAGGGCAGACGGTAAAGCAGATACCGGGAATGATAAAGGGGTGAGATATGGCTAGACCCACTAAACAATGGATTTTCGAGCAGCTTGGTAGCCTCCGCTCACATTACAGCGCCAGGAATATAGCTTTTGACATGGACGACATTTACTATGAGCTTTTATTTCGAGACCAGCTTGGACTTCCAGAAGAGTATAAGGAAGATGGTGTGGTGCTTCCTACTGCCAGGGATATAGTCGATGCTGGCACGAACCATGTTTCTACTATCTTTGCCAGGTTTATGCGTCCAAGGCGTGGGGATGGCCCAGAAGCAATAGCTCAGGCTGAAATGTTGCGGAAGTTCGATACTGCCATGTTCTATCGGACCAAGATAGAGTCCAGTATCAGCCCTTGGAGAGTAGCTAGTAGGCATGGATGCACTTACGGAATGTGGTGCTTTGAGTCTCTATATGATCCAGATAAACTGCCCGATGAACCAGAGCATGAAAGTGGTGAGTCAGATGTTGATTTTGCAGATAGAATGGATACCTATAATGGCGAGCTTTATGATGCTCTGCCAATAGTTATCCGGGCTGTTCATCCAAGGAATGTTTACCAAGACCCAAATGGCGAATTTATGATAATTGAGGAGACAAAGACATTGATGCAAGCAAAGGCGGAGTGGCCAAACTTGGCAACCCAGCTAACCGTCTCCGGGATTATTCAAGGCACCGTTTCAGGCTACAACCAGGCGACACAAGTATTGTATTTTGATAAGAAGTACCGGGCAATATATATGAATGGCCATCCAGCCCTGACCGCTGCCGATGCCGAAGGAGTGATTGAGCATGATTATGGTCATGTTCCTTATGTGGTCGGCTTCTCTGGTCTAGGCAATGAGGACAAGAGTGCGAGGCCAGAGAGACAGGCCGTTGGACTCATCCGTTATTTGCGGGCACTTCTAAGGTCAGAGTCATTTGCATATTCGGTATACAATATAGTTCTCAAGGCGCATAGCTGGCCCATTACTTTTGTTTCTGGTCCAGGTGCTTCAGCAATAGCCAATATTAAACTCAAGTTTGGAAAGATTTATGAGAAACCGGCTGGGGTCACAATAGAGGATTATGTAAAGTCGCCTCCTCCTGAGATGGTCATGGCTCATATGGCATACACCAATTCAGTTTTATCAGCCAGTGGTGCGCCTAGAAGCGTCCGTGGGCTTCCTGAAGCTGGAGTGCGGTCAGGCACCGACAGAGCCCAGATAATGAGTAAGGCCCAACTTAAATACAATTCAATCATGGAGCAAATGCAATTATCCACGGCCAAGGTAATGTCCAATTGCACCAAGATTGCCGAACGAGTGGTGCCTGAAGATTTCAATATGTGGGCAAAAGCTCCAGATGAGGAAGTGGACTTCAGGATTGACCGTAGCAAAATTAAGCACCACTATACCACATTTGTAGAGTTTACTTCGGTGAGCCCAGAAGAAGAAGCCAGACGCCATGCCGATATGATAAACTTGACTAAGGCTGGCGTTATGTCAACCAGTACAGGCAGACGGCGCTACTTGAGCCACATAGACCCAGAGGCAGAGGACATTCGTGTGGAGGCTGAAAAGCTCCGCAACAGTGAACCTGTCATGGCGGTCATGGCTCAAATAGTAGCGCAAGAACTGGCTGGAGAGGCAGCCCGGATGGTAAAAATTAAACAGTTAAAAGCTGGACAGTTGCCAGACCGAGCTGCACTCTCCATGCCAGGTGGCGCTCAGGCATTATCGGCAATGGGCAGGGATAACTTACAGCAAGCACAACCACCAGCAGTAGGTGGCCCAGAAGAATTGATGAGGCAAGCGGCTGCTGCTGGAGTACCAACTAGAGACGGTGGGGTACGAATACCTGGAACGCCAATAGGTCAGTGAGGTAATATAATGACTATGGTAGCAGAGGAAAGCAAAGCTAGAACTACTCGGTATGGGCTGACTGACTTTGATTTGGAGCTTATCAAATCTCTTTGTTTGCCAGATAAGGTTATTGGCGGGATGCTTGGAGTTTCACCAAAAGCAGTCAGTATGCGGATTACAAGGATTGCTGTTAAACTTGGAGTGGAGAACAGGACTGCCATAGTAGTGAAAATGTTGGAGTTGGGTTTGATAACTACTGGCCAACTTCTTTATAGGAGTTATGGTGTCGGAACAAACTTATCTTGAGCGTCTAATCGGAGAGACACTTAGACCAATTCTTGGTGCCTTGGCTTTACTCCGGCGTGAGATAGCGGAGACAATGCAAATTCCGGATAGTCCGTGGAAGATACTCAATAAGCCATACAATGAGCTAAGTGAGAATGAGCTTTTGGCTCTATTTGATATTTATCATACTCAGAATGAAAGCGAACCTTGCCCTATGTGCAAGTGGACAACTCAAATGGAACTAATGCAAGCTCGCAAAGATAAAGAAGAAGTGGGAGGGTAAAAACATGACAATGCCGCCACCAATACAGCCACCATTACCACCTTGGACACAGCCTCCAGCGGTACCGCCTAAAGACCCATTGAAACCACCAGTAAAGGAGAAAAAGAACTGGTGGGAACAGGGTATGGAAAGGTTCCAAAAGGCTGGCGGTTTTACTATGCCATGGCAAGCAGAGCATTGGACTGCGCCTCAACCCGATTGGACCCGTAATGTGGGTAAGGCCGGTCTTGGTCTTGGATTAACCGCTGCCGGAGCGTTAGGTGGTATGGCTATTGCACCTGCACTTGCTGGAGCATCGAGCTTTCTTCCATGGCTAACTGGTCCAGCTCTCGGTGCAATGGCTCATCCAACGGCACTTGGGATAGGTGGCGGTCTTGCTGGTCTTATGGGCAGTTCAGTAATGGCGCCAGGCGACCTTGGAAAACCAGGTATTGCAGCTCCAGGAGGAGCGCCTCCAGCTATACCAGCTCCCCCTCCACCGCCAGGACAGCCTCCAACCTTACCTATGCCTGGTGGGGAAGTGGCAGCTCCCGAACCCGTTTTCTTCACAGACGAGTCTGGTCTAAGGTGGATATATAATGAGTACACTGGCCAGTGGAGTCCTGTCGAACAGCCGAGAGAACCAGGGCCCAATTTGCAACAGCAGACAATGGAAGCTGACCTTAATCGGGCCCAACAGATGCAGATGCTCCGAGAACAAGCAGAGTTTGAACGGAAAGCTATGGAACAGCAAGCCACTGCCGCCCGTGGACAGCAAGCGGCAGGTGCAGCCCAACAAATGGCTCAAATGTATGCAGCAGACCCATATAAGTATTGGGCACAGATGGGTCAAGGCACTCCGCCAGCAGTAGCACGATTAACAGGCGGCGAGGTGGCTCCTGGAGAGCAGATGGGTCGAGTTCCACTTTCAATGCCTTCTCAACAGTGGTGGGGCAATCTGCTTCCAAGTGAGCAACAGCAAATATCTGGGGGACTAAACTGGCTAGGCCAAGACCCACAAGATTGGTTTGCCATGCAGCAGCGCATGATTCCAGGATTAGGGCAAAGGCAGATGGGTCCACAATGGGCAAGGTAGTTAAAAATGCCATGGTGGCGGAATAGGTAGACGCTAAAAAGGGGAGTGATATGACTAAAGAACCACTGAAGCAGGATGAGCAAAACGAAGAGATTGTAGAGATTGACGAGGAAGGGAACATTCGGAACTTTGATGGGAGATTACTTCAATCTGGTCGAAAGCCAGTAATCCTGCGTGACCCAGAAGGTGAATATTGAGGGGTGCAAATCCCTAGCCATGTAGGGGTATAAATGGTAACACCAGTAGTAAACTATCGAGCCGAACTAGAGAAGCTCCAGCCCGAAGAACGTGAGAAATATACATCTACGTGGCGGGACTATTTGGGTGGACTCCCAAAGGGCGCATACATTGGTGAGCTAACCAGATTAACTCGGCAATTTGGCCCTGAGTTTACCTCCGGTCTAATCCAGCCTGGTCTAGCTCCTGAGAAACCTACAGCTCCTCCAATTACAGAACTTCCAGCAGCAAAGATTGAACCTGAAATTCCATGGTACGCCAAGCCTGTTTCATGGGCTATGGAGCAACCAGCTCTCAAGCCCGCCTTTAAGGGTTTGGAGCGCTACCGTAAAAGTTGGCTTACTCCAGCAGCTATGACTATAGCGCAGACTTATTCTGGTCTTTACAGTCCAGAGCTTAAAAAGGGAATGGCTGGCAGACGCCCGTTTGATATTCCAGAAGAAGAACGTGAGGAGATTTGGGACAAGGCTGACTTACCATGGCTAGCAAAGATTGCACCTGAGTTAGCTGTTGACCCAATGATGTACTTCGGCTGGGGTCTTGCTCCAAAAGCCATGAGAGCCGCAGAGAAAGCTGGAATGAAAGGTGTGGCTCAGGCAATTAAGCCCATGGCCAATTTAGAAACAGCTTATATTAAAGCGTCTGGAGCACCAATAAGGGCTATTGGCAGGGGTCTTAAAAAAATTCCAGAAATACCACTAGGTACTTGGGCTGGTAAGCCTAGGAAAGTTGGTGCCTTATTTCAGGAGTCTCCAAGGTCTATGGTAAACAATGAGCCACTCCATACATTTGACCTGCTAAGGAATCTTGATGCAGCTGGTGGTCAAATTGGTAAGCCTCTTAGTCAGACAATACAGGATATTAGAATGGGGGCAGTTGACCCAGCAATAACTGCCACAATTACCAATCCAAAACAAAAAGCTGTCTTGGCTCGGCTAATAGCGCATAGAGATGAGCTGGACTTGGACGTAATATCCAGAGTAATAGATAGCTATCCAGAGCGAGCCTCAGTAGTGCTGGCACGAAGGGCAACTTCCTTATTGGCAAAGGAGTTGGGTCAGACTGTTCCAGCCAAGCAACTAGGCGCAATACAACTATCCAAGGATGTGTACGGTACGTGGAAGCGGACAGTCCTTTCCACACCCTGGTATGTAGAGCAGAATATAGTGGAGAATTTCATTAGGCCAATAATGGTAGGAACTAATCCACTAAAAGATATAAATGTTATAACGGCGAGCCCGATTTTCAAGCGGTGGCCAATAGATATGCAGCGGCGTGCGCTTACTTTTGCTCAAAGGTGGAAGCAGGAAATACCAGAGAATCTGAAGTGGGCTAGGTCAGTATCCACTGGCGGTCTTACAGAATCAATGTCTGGGGCATTAGCAACAGGAAAGAAGTGGCCAACTCTTACTGCTGGAGCCACTCTTGACGAGCAAGCTATGTTACGGACTTTTGATTCTATGTATGAGGGATTTGAGCGAGAGTTAATGGCAAAGACCAGCGTCAAGACAGCACAGGCATTGGCACAGATGGATGCGCTTTGGGACAATGCTGCTGGATTAAACTTTCCAGCGCCAACAGTAGTTGGAACTGGTACGCCCTATGTGGCAACTGTATACAGAGGAGTTAAACCGGGAGTAGCCCCAGTTGATTCTGGTTTATTTGGCAAAGGAGCATATTATACCAGCAACTTGAACTATGCCAAGACGTATGGAGAAGTGTCGTCCATAAAGGTTACGTTGAACAATCCACGTGTGATTAGTTCCCAAGCCGAGGCAGACACTTTTTGGGGTGCTTACCGTAAAATGAAGCAAGATGCGATACTTCAAGGTAAGACTGTGGTGGAAGCTGATGATTTGGTTTCCAAAGCTATGCGCCATGACCTTGAGGTGGCAGGACACGATGGGCTAATTGCCAGGAATATTATTGAGACTGGGGATGAAGTTGTGGTATTCCACCCAAAGAAGTTTGATATTCAAGTTGAGCCACAACTCCTAGAACATCTAAAGCAAGCCTCCATCTCCGGCTCCACCGATGATGTTCTTGCAGCCTTCGCAGAAGTCCAGCGCAATAAGACCATGACCATAGCCAAGGCAATTACCGAAGCCGAAAAAGGGCTACCAGATATGATACGCTCAGGTATCCGAGAGGAACTTCCAAGACTCTGGGCCCGGAATGACGTACATGGCATAGAGCAATTATTTAAGCGGTTTGAATTGTCTTTGCCACAGCAAGTTCAAGCCTACCAGAAACAAGCTCTACTCCAACGTCTAAGCTATTTCAAAAAGCTGATACGCCAGGAAGTGCCAACACAGTACCGTCCATTATACAATCAAATCCTTAACCGCTTTAAGTATGAGCGTGTGGCGGATAGAGAAGCCAGATTGACAGCGGCCAAATCGCTCTCCGAATTTGAAAGTGCGATGTTCAATGCCAACTTAGAAAGTATGCGGGAAATGGAATCTTTAATTCTGGGCAATGTAATAACCGACTCCATTGCCACTAGACAATATGGTAAAATAGCAACTTATCTTGGTATCCATGAACAGATAGTCCAAGCTGCCTTTAGAGCTGGTGATGATTTGACAGCAAAGACTTTCTCATTATCCAAAACTATTAAATTTGGAAAAGACCCCAAGGCGATTCAACGACATTGGGATGAATATATTATGGGAATCCAAAGTGAGTTTCCCGACCAAGCAACTATCTTGATGGGTTCTACACCAGACGCCGACCTATTATGGTCAACCAGGCGTGGAATCCAGGATAGGCGTTGGTTCAAAGTCAGTCAAGATGAACTGGCAGCTATGCAGATGGACCCGAATAAAATACCGAAAATGGTTGGTGCTGATGGCAAACTGCTCACAATGGAAGATTACATGGGCAAGCAGAAGTTGGCACTTGCAAGTTGGAAAGACCGTGCGGTAGACGCCTTTGGAAAGCGGCATGAGGTTCCAACTGCTGCACCAACACCAGTAAAGTGGTCACAAGAATGGCAAGAAAAACAGGTAACCAGTGAGATAAGTCAATATGCGGCCGCATCAGGAAAGGGACTATTATATCATGGTGGTCCAGAAATTACGGGCAAAACAATTACTTCTGGCTATTTAACAGCCAATATTGATGAAGCAGTAGAATATGCGGTGCAATTCTCCAGAACTGGAGAACTTGGTGAGGGCTTTGTCTATGTGATTGATAAATCAAAAGCTAATGTGGGTAGGTCACATATTCCCAATTTACCAGAGAACTTAGAATTATTATCGCCGGTTAAGTATGATAAAGCGTTTGATGTGGCAAAAGTTTATAAGGCACAAGTCACACCAGCCAAAATGACCAAGAACCAACTTCTCGACAATCTCCGTGATGAGACTATCAGAATAAAAGAGGGTGTGGCTCTCCAAGAACTCAAGTTGCAGAACGAAGCTATGGATATGGCTCTCGATGTAACTTATGATACGTTTGGTAATTATGGCGTCCGTACTAACCTAGATGATATTATGCAGGGTATTGGTATGCCTTTCTGGTTCTTCCCATCAAGAAGTATTCCATTCTATGCAAGGCAGATGATACAGAAGCCAAAATTAGGCACCGAGATTATGACCATGCAGAGCCAGGCCGAGGAATCCAATTTGCCAACTAGACTGCATGGCTTCCTTCCAATCCCTGGCACCGACTACTATTATAATCCATTAGCAGCCTCTATGTTATGGCAGTTGGCAGGTCAGTACGATTGGTCTCCACAACATCTAGGAGGACTTGAACAAGGCCAGCTGCAAATGCAGCAAAAACTTGGTATGTCATTTGGGCCACAGTGGACGATTGCAACAGCACTCGTATCCCGCTTAATGACTAAACAAGGTGGTGCTCCATTAGTTGTAGGTGACCCAAAATATGTCATTCCACAGCACAGATGGCTAGAAGCCGTAGAGAACCTTGACCTGCCAGGTTTATCTCAAATAGCTGGTATAGTATCTGAGCCATTTGATGCTTACCTTAGAGCGGTATTTGGCTCAGAGGTAGCTGAATGGCAGAAACGTGAAGTTGAGAAATACATTGTAGATATGGGTCATAACCCGCAAGATGCTCCAAAGGAAGTTATCCAGGATGCGTGGAATAAATATTGGACCAGACAATTGCTCTCTATTCCAGGCGGTATTGTCAAAGAACTGACACCGACCGAGAAAGCCAGATTTGATATGATGGGCCAAAAGGCTAAAGAACTAGGTCTGACAAAGAAAGATATTTCTGGACTTAGGAGAGCTGGTGAAAGTCCATGGACAGGATTACGCCAAGACCAGTTAGAGACATTATTTGCTGATATTCCAGCTCAGAAGCTCAGTCGTTTTATTCGCCCATTAGGGCTAACCTCAGAAAGTAGGCCAATCTGGGAGGATTATATCCAACTAAAAGTTGAGCGTGAAACATTGAGAGGCGACCCAGAGAATCCACAAGAAGGTAGCCGTATCTATAAAGAAATGCAATTTGATGCCGCTCTCAGGTCTGGTCGTATTAGTCCAAGAGCATGGAAATCTCTATATCGCCAGAACTATTCCGATTATATCAGTAAAATAGAAGCTCTTGAACTAGCTTATCCACAGGCTCCAAAGACCGAGGAAGATTGGAACGCCTATCGAGATTTGTTAGGCTGGGATGAGCCAGTTCGCCATCCAGACGACATTAAACTTGATGAGTATTATACGGTTATGGAGTCCTCCAACTTCGAGAATGACATTGGTGAGTTTGACTACGACACATACCGCAAAGCAGAAGCAGCTTTTTTCCAAGGTGTATCTCCAGACACCGTAACATATATCATGTCTAAAAAAGACCGCTATAAGACTCCAACCAGAGCAGCTTACACTAGAGATATGCGGGCAGTACAACCATATTATGACCTGCAAGATTCCATATTAGCCCAGTACCCGCCAGAAATAGCA
>SDBT01001411.1_pt1 | contig 42215 bp, 78 predicted proteins | sample 2277101 | NCBI WGS metagenome assembly SDBT01 (sample SAMN10404973, study PRJNA504765) | marine sediment metagenome | isolation source: marine sediment core GS10_PC15, 103 cmbsf | place: Arctic Ocean: Southern Knipovich Ridge | collected 2010 | reverse complement strand
TTTCTTAGGTAACTTAAAAGGCTCGTTTCCACTAACAATAGATTCATTATTGTACATTATTTCCCATATATCACGTCTACGAAGCTTTACAGTCCTTAACCATTTAACAAATTCAGGACCTTCTGATATACTGTGGGCTGTTCCATACTGTTCAAATAAATCATCCAAAGAAATTTCCTGTCCAGGACTTATATGACGTTTCATACAATAAACCCCAGCAGGTCTTCTACTTCTAACAAAACCATTCATTCCCATAACCTTGTCCTCCTTAATTTTAATCCTTGTCCTCACTATCAAAACCTTTTATTTTAGGTTTTTCTAACATGTCTAAGATATCCTCAGAATCAATTCTAAAATCTATTCTATCAATAAGATAATGTATAACATTTGATATTCTATGAACTACCAAACCTGTTAAAAAATAACCAAAATAAGGATTTAAAAATTCTACTTTAATAGTCAAGCCTAAAACTATGACACAAAACCAAGCAGCCCATACTGAGAAACAGTATGGACATGTAATCAAATCACTGAACCAATTAAATACAAAAAACTTTTCTTTGTGTTTATCTAAAAACTCTCTAAAAGGTAAAAAAACACCAGATTTAGAAATTATGTTAGTTATTGATTCAGTTAAAACAGCAGCAAATAACAGTTTAATTGATAGCAATAACAAATTGATAAACATATTTAATACTCCAATGTATGTAATTTAAAAAACGAAGAGGGGAATTAACCCCTCTCGTTAATTAAAATTTAAATTATAAACTTCTATCTATAACAGCCATTCCGATCATTCTAGGATCTAAACAAGCCATCCCGAATTTCTGCCATCCAAAGAAACCTTGTTTCTGTTCTCTGAGAAGCGTAGGATCATCCACAGCTTCATATTCTTTCTTTATAGGCATTACTAGAGAGTCATTAACTGAAAGATCAAACCCAAGAATCTGAGTCTCACCTAAAGTTGTAACTTCGCCATTAGCATCAACGATATTAGGATTATCTAAAGCATAATCATTAAATTCATCAGCTGCATCAGCCAAGAAAAGTCCATAGCCGGAAGTACTGTCATTGATATTATAAAGACCCTGAGCACCGAAATGCCTGACCTCATGTAGTTGAACATTCCATATACTACCCATTCCGGAAGCCTGGAATATCTCTCTACGAGTAACAGGATCGATGTCAGTATCAGTCCACTCTCTAATATCAGCGGCATCTTCAGGGGAAATATAGAGATCCGTTAAAGTACGGTCTACTCTCTTAAATCCTACCATCATTCTATTAACCAATTCCTTAGAAAGATAACCTGCTCCAAAAGCCGCAGCAGGAACCTCATAGATAGGAGCTGAACGCGAACTAAGAATACTTCCATCAGGAGGAGACCAATCAGTGGTAACAGCTGGGAAAATAACTTCCCACCCACTTCTTTCCTCATTTCTGGCTATATATTTAGCAACCGTATCAGCCGCTCTCTGGGCGATATCAATTCTACCGTCAATAGCAAAATCAACTTTCCAATCTGCGCCGGTATCCAGTGAAACTATAGGCACAACTAGCTCCTCACCGACTCCTTCCATAAAGTTTTGAGCGGCATAACCCAAACCAGGAAGAACCCACACTGGAACTGTGTATTCATCAGCGATAGGATAAATAGCCTGAGCACCTGGACCTAATCTTTCTACAGCAAACAACTGTCGCATAATAGATTCCAAATCTATCTTCTCTAAGATAGGAATAGTTATAGCAGCGCAAAAAGCTTTAAAAGCTGCGCGGCCTTCAGAACCTTGAGCAGCAGTAGCTTTAAAAAGTTTAGCTAAATTATGTTTCTTATCCATTCTTATTTTTCCCTCCTTATTGTAAATTTATAAAATCGTAAAGCCATATAATAAACTATTAGTTAAATTAAAAGTTTTATTCTCATAGCCTTAGTACCAGCAGTAGCTTCAGTGTGAGTAAGACCCTTTTCAACTGTTGCCATAACAGCAGTTATAACCTTATCTCCCGTAGCACCGACTTTACCTTCATCACAAGCATAAAGAACAGCACCACCAGCAAATCCACTAGCACCACTGTAAACATAATGAGTAGTTTCCCAAATACCCAGCATACCAACACCCACAGGAACCGTTTTAGTTCCTACGATGCTTCCACTAGAATATAAAGGCAAAGCAATTGCATCAGAGCTACCCATATCTTTACGAAGTATATAGCCAGCGGGATGAACTGCTTCATAACCAGTTTTAATTTTCTGCATAAGAAGTCCGTGACAGGCTCCTCCCGCAGAATCACCAGTTTCTACTCTACGAACCATAGTTCTGTCAAGCTCACTCCACGCGGTACCATAAGATATTACTATAACCACAGAACCGGCCTCAGCAATAGTAGCGCCCGTGCCAGTCCCTCCGCTCCCTGTAGTAGTCTCAACATAAGAGCAAAACTGGTCTTGAATAACAGGATGTCTTGGTATAAACGTCATGATTTATTTCTCCTCCTTTATCATATTAATGATTAACAATTATTACTCTTTATTTGTTATTAGTCCAGCTGCCTCAAAAGCTTTTGTGTATGTATCAACAAGATCTTCTGAAGGCTCAGTTTCTATATCCAGAGCAGCAAGCTCAGGATCCGGTTCTGGATCGTCATCGTCTGAACCTTTATCCTTTTCTGGATCATCATCTAAATCGTCATTTTCAGAGTCCTGTTGTTTCTTAAGTTCCTCTAGAAAAGAATTTCTAACCTCACTTAAGTCCTCTATGTAAACATTGAACTCTTCATCCGACATTTCCTTAACCTTAATTTTTGTTTTTTCTTTAACTTCTTTGGTTTCTCGAATGAGCTTAGCCTCGATTATTTTAGCTAATCTTAGATTAGCAATCTGCTCTTTCTTGATTTCCCTAAGTTCGTTTTCAAAATTAGAAGCTTTTTCACACACCTCTTTCTTTTCTTTAGTCAAAGATTCAATAGCTGTTTCCAATTCTTTTATTTTACCCTCAAGACCAGCAATGCTGGAATTCTTAGTCCCTATTTCTTCCTCAAATTCAGCAATAACAGTACCTTTTTCAGTAAGAGTCTGGTTAAGAAACATAATTGTTTCTTTAGACTCAGTCAGAGCATTCTCCATTTGAATCTTAACCTCAGACTCTTCCTTAATGGAAAGAAAACCTTCAACAATTTCTTTAACCTCTTTGCGAATTTTATCAGTGTCCATCATTCAACCTCCTTTACAAAAAAGTAAAAACATAATCCAACCCTGGAATTTTAACAGTATTTACGGTCACTGCTAACCTTTAAAATTTAATAAATTCTATTATTAGAAATAAACACGTCAAACCCAGTACCAGAAGCTTCTGTAGCAGTACTCTTAACCAGAACTACGCCGGTACCAGTATTCTTATCAATCCACCAACTACCAGATGGTTGCGTAGTAGGGGTAACAACGACTTTAGAATAAGCATTCAAAAGCTTAGTGGAAGTAATAAGATCAGTAAGAATTACCTGAGTACTGTCAGCAGTCCAAGCTGCGCTTGTAGCATAATAAGCCACACTGTACTTACTTTTACCCCACGAGGTTCTAAGTGTGTTATCTGTACCTACGAATGTTCTTGCTTTATATCCCTGTGGAACATTTCCATAGGCACTTTTTCCGGCAACATAATTATCAGTTATAGCCATCTTCCAACCTACCTCCTTTTAATCAAAAACAAATATGTATTGCAAACAGAAAGAACTAACTCTCTATAAATATAAGACAATAGATAATCCTATTATTTAGGCGTCTTCAAAGCTCCCCTATGATTCTCAAGATGAGACACTGCCTTCTTTCTAATAGCATCTTGGGAAATAGAACCAGTAACAGGTTTAATTTGATTGGCTCTAGCTAAAGCATTTTTAAAATGAGACAAATCTAAATTCTTATTACTAGTACCTCCTGGTCCTGTGTGATGGGGTAAATGCCTAGCATTTTTATTATCCGTCTTTCCTGATGTGTAGTCCGGTTCAACAACAGCAAAAGCTGCGCTAGGAAGACTATTAATATACTTTCTGTTCCATTTTGCAGCATCTTCTAAACGTATTTTAGCTTCCTTGATACAACTCTTCAAATCTTTAATAAGAATGGATATTTTTTCAGAAGCGCCTCTGCTGATTATTTCTTTCCCAACTTCTTCCTCTATAATATCAGAAATCTCTTTCCATCTTAAACAACTTGGATTCACTGCGTCTGCTGAGGGAACAGAACAAGGTAATTCATACCGTGAACACCAGTTTTCATGAAGTACTGGTTTGTTAACGTCAAAACTTGTTTCATCATATACCCATCTTTTATACAGAGGACATGGTCCTGACAACATTAAATCATCGTCAGTAGCTAGATTTGATTCTTCTTTTTCTCCCGGCGGATTTTTTTTACAATCAGAACAACTATCACATTCATCCTGTCTCTTACCGGAATTTTCAGATTTTATCTCTAGTCTCTCGTCTATCTGTTTAGCCTTGAGATACTCTTCACAATTTTCTAAATTAATAATCAAATTCTCTTTATTAGCAAATGCTACCTTTTCTTCCAATGAGGCCACATTAAGTATAACAGAAGGAGGATTGGCCGGTTTTTCAACAAGACCACACCCAGAAAACAAAATACCTTTAAGGACCCTAACCATGGTATCTTGTACTATCTCATCACCCTTATGTTTAACTAAAACAAAGTTACCTACCATTGCATCATATCCCATAGCCAAAGCATCACTGCCTGGAATAGTTACACTTCCAATTTTTACATCAAAACTGTTATAAAAACACTCCATTGAAACTTTCCATTTACCTTCTTCTACTTCCTTGGCCACTTCAGGAAATCTTTCTCTATAAACAACGCCCGCTATAGCTATGTCCATCTCTAATTCCTCAACATCATTCTCTTCAGCCTTGACAGAAGTAGGATCAAAAACCTTACGATCTTTCCACATATAAGCCTTATCATATATATGACCTATTACATTCTGCTCGTTGTGTTCAACATCGATAGCCTTGCTAACAATAGTATCTTTTGCTTTAAGTAATTCTGAAGGTAAGAAGTAGGCATTGTTTAAGTTTTTACCCGAAGATATGAATATGGCAGAAAAATATTGCAAATCCATCTGGCGTTCTTTTACTGGAGGAATATCAAAGGCAGCAGCCACCTCTTTATATTCATTTCCCTCTATTAAAATAGATGCTATAATCTCTATAGGTTTGTTCTTTTTATTTATCATCTTTTTACCCCCTTTCTTAAATAATCTTCATCCAATCATCGTAGAAATCTTGATTAATTTTATTCCAATACATCGTAAAACTGTTTGCTGCCCTTTCAAATAAAATAATGTATTGCTGACCTAATTCGTGAAGCCATTTACTAGATTTCCAACTATTATGATGTTTACATAATACTACTGCATTGCCAATTTGTAAAGGAAAACCATTACCTAAAGAATATACATGGTCAATAGTCAGTTTTTTTGTTGAACAGCATAAAATACATCCTGTAAAAAATTCCCTACAAGATTGTTCCATTTCAAAACTCCATAATTCATTTTCCTTTAAAAATTTCTTTTTTTCACGCCGTTTTTTACTCGCATAATTTCTATATTCCGAAGTACCACTCTTACCGTGTTTATATTTTAGATTTTTTTCACCGCTTAATCCATCTATTCTTAAACATCCGCAACTTTTTGTTTTACCGCTTGTTAGAGAAATCCCGCTAATAGCTTTTTTAACACCGCAATCACATCTACATAACCAAAGAGTATGCCTATACTTACCTTTTCCATCCTTACATAGTACAACCAACCTTCCAAATTTTTGGCCTTTTAAATCTGATCTTATTCCGCTCCTCATTTCTCTAAAATAACATCCACAGCTTTTTGTATCTCCTTTTTTTAAATTCAGTCCTATTACTATTTTCTCTATCCCACAATCACATCTTACTTTCCATAAAATCTTTTTATGCTTATCTCTCCCTACCTCCCCTAAAACAGTTAATCTACTAAATCTTTTTCTGGTTAAATCTATTTTTTGCATTATAAGTATCCCTTATTTACTCCTGTCCTTTTTCTCAATAGTTTTTGAACTATCCTCTTGTTCTATGAGATAGCCATTTTTTAGCATAAACTGCTTTAAAACTTCTTGTGTTTTATGAAGAGCTTCAGATTCTTTCGTGAAACCTGCTTTAATATCTTGAACTTTCCAAAATAAGATCAGTACTGGTATCAAAGCTATAACTATGACACCTATCATGTAAGGTTTTGATAATTTAGATTTTAACTTTTCTATATCTTTACTTCTTTCCTCGCATGGTAACCCCTTTAAATTATCTTTAATTTCTTGAAGAGAATCTCGTATGTGATCATGAGAACTACGATTATTTTCCGATTCATTTTTTATCTCACCTAAATCTCTAGAAACTTTTAATTTCCATTCTTCATCGTGCATATTTAATCACCGCTCCTCGATTCTCTTTTTTGTTCAACTATCTTCAGTAATACTTCGTATTCTTCCTCAGTTAAATCTGTAAGAGCTTCTTCAATAAGGTAACTTTTGGACTTTTTTGATTTTAAACCTGTAGGATTTTTTTTCTTCCCGGGTTTTCCCCTAGGTCTTCCTTCTGAAGGAGTTCCTTCAGGTGTTTGTTGAATTTTGTCTACAGGAGGAGATGTTTGAGTAGGAGGCTCTCCTGGCACGTCTTCAGGATCTTCCTCCCAAACCTGCGTTTTAGGGTTATATGGACTTCCAATAATACCAATGTCTCCTTTAATAACAAGAGGTTTTTCTTTTTGAAGTTGAGCTAAGACTGTATCAAAATCAAAACCCATTAATTCAAGTCCTGTCTGGTAGGATATAATTCTTCTATCTATCATACCTTGAACCAAGGTCATAACCATGCCCTCGTCCCTAAGAGCCATAGAATCCCATCTAATTTTAGGATAATGCTCAAAACCCGCTGCTTCTGCAATCTGTTGGTATTCTTTATATATCCATCTAGTAACCTGCCTACGTCCATAATTAACTTCTTCTATAATAGATTTAACTGATAGAACGGCACTGCCAGTACTGATATTACCAACCCCGTCTATAAGAGCTCGTACAACACCAAAGGCGCCTGTTAAATCATCATTTACTTGTTTGTATTTTTCTTGTCCTAGGATAGAACTTATTTCAGGAGAGGTTATTTTTTCTATTTGTAGGGTATGGTTCCAAATTACATTAAAAGATTTTTGAGCGGTATTGAAAAGCTGAGCTACTTTTCCTATCTCTTCCTGACTAGTTACTGGGAAAGCATCATTTCCTATAGTTATCTTTAATATTGCATTTGTGATACCATCTAAAGTACTAAAATCAGCATCTTTTAACTTCTCTTTATATTCTATAGAATCAAAAGACCTAGTACCTCTAGGCTTAGGATACCTTTCATATGGTTGTTTTCTATAATCAATTGACCCCACTAACAAAGGATCTAGAGGAATATTTTTACCGTCCTTTATGGCCTTCTTAAAATCGGGAGGAAGTTTTTTAATCATTTCTTTTTCTAATTCATTGGGTTCTTTATCTCCCTTAATTATACTTTTTAAATCATCACCAGGCTTTAAGGTTGTTATAGCATTATCAAACAATAAACTTCCCTCTATTTCAACCAAAGTGGGATTTAGAACAGTATATCTTACAGGAACATTATTCTTAGACCATCTTACTTTACGAGCGCCTTTTGCTTTATTTTTTTTCCTAGATGATTTAACTGAATCACCTTTGGGCTTTAGATATGTAATACCTGGATCATATTTACCTAAAACTTTATAAGTTCTAACAAAACCGGTTCTATAAAAATCCAGAAAAATCCATTCTAATACTCGTTCAAAATCTACTTGTACAGCCCAGCTATCGAAAAAATATTTAATCTCTTCATCATCTGTATCATTCTCAAAACCTTTAAAAGAAAAGTTGACTAGTGTATCTACTACACTGCCAAATAAAGGAACATCATAGTAATAATCCATAGCTCGGCTATAAACATCATGAGGGGGTTGTTTAGAGGCTTTGGGTTTTACAAGATCTAAAAGATCCCTAGTTAATTCATCTCTATATATAACAGATCCTCTTTCGGACCAGGGTAGAGATTGCTTAGGCTCATCTACGTACAAACTAAACCCATGCTCCGTTTTATCAATTCTGTGTATTTTGATATCCTGTTCTTTCAAAATAGGATTATTGCTTAATTTTTCTGCCAATTTTACAAGATCTTCACTCACAATCTGTCTCCTTATAATGTATATTTGAATGGCAATTTCTACAGAGTGTAGTACCATTATTTATATCTGAGCGCTGTTCAGGATACCTAGCAAAAGAATTTATATGATGGGCATGTAAATATCCACCACGTTTATCACAGTTTACACAGATATAATTATCTCTCTCAAATACTTCTTTACGCCACTGTTTAAGCTCTAAACTATTTCTAATTTTACGAATTTCAGGAGTAATGCCTCCCTTCCAGAAATTGCACTTTTCTCCTTTATGTGATTCAGACATTCTTTTACGAGTTGTATCAGAAACTACTTTACCTAAAAGACTTTTAGATATTTGTGGGCATTTTTACCCCTATTCCAAGGTATCTTACCTTTGTGTGATTTAGATAATTTTTCACGAACTTCATTAGATATAATTTTTCCTAGATTAGACTCAATCAATATTTCCCTACGTTCTTCTGAAAGAGGACCTCGTTTTTTACCTCTCCAATTGTGACCACTTATATATTTTCTCTCGTAATTATATTTTTCATGATATTTCAACAGTTTTCTACCACAACCACACGCACAACAAATTAACTCACTCATATTATATTATCCTTTTGGAAACAGGAGTCCCGACCAAAACATTCGGCGAACCAGCCACAGTGCTAGACCATCCTGATGAAGAATAATTCTCCACAACTCCAGTAGCCAATGGAGTACTAATATTAGGAGTAGCACGCTCTCTACGTATTTGTTCTATCCCAGCTGCACATAATAGAAAAGTACTATACAAATCTTTCTTCTGTCCCTTAGAAGGAGTATCAAAATGCATACGCCCTGTTTTTGTTTCTGTAATTACTATATTAAGAATTTGATTTTTCATATTCTTTTCTATAAGTTCATAAACTTTATCTTCTTCATCATTTTTCTGAGCACCTAATGGAGGACTAGGAAACAAAAGCTGTTTATGTTCTAATAATGAAACAGCTGTATAATTTGCATTTGCAATCCAATCAGGGGAAAAATTTACTAATTGTAGAATCTTTTTCCCAGATTTAAATAAATTTTCCTTTATATCTTCTAAAATAAGAGGAAATCCATTCACGCCTGTTTCTAATAAATCTCTAACACTGTGTCCTCCTCCCCCAGAATCCATAAAAATTCTTATAATATTAAATCTATTAAAAATTAATTCCTGTAAAACTTTTGTCATTCTAGGAAAGGAAGTTTTCTTCATTTCTTTAGCAAATACTATCTTATTAGGGTCTCCTAATTTTATTATCGTAATAGCAAATGCAGCTACATCAGTACCAGCTGCAGGATCAACAGCCATTATATATTCTGCAGAATGATTTCCTGCTAATTCTATTCTAAAAACACCAAAAGGAGAAGCTGCTGCTAATAAACTTCCTCTGTAAAAACCATCACTGTCAGATATCATTAAAGCTTTATATTCCATAGCAAATAAAGCTTTAGACATTTGTTTCTTAGCTTGTTCTAATGCTTTAGCATCTAAGAAATGGTTGGGGAGAAAATTGTGAGGGACCTGCCATACTGCATAATCATTACTTCCTTCCCTCAATTCACTCCAATAAAACTTCATACGATCCCATAAATAATTAAATTTAAAATAACCAGATGAGGTGTGTAAAAACTTATTAGCTGTAGGAGTATACCTGTCATCTATGTCTAATCCAGCAGCCTTCAATCTATCCAAACGCTCGTGATGTTTGACCCTTTCCATCGGATCCATTCCAGTTATGGCCATGGGGGTAATGACCGCATCGTAGATGTCCTCTGGGATATGGTTAAATTCATCTATACATAAAGTATTATGAGACACAAAACCATTACTTATAAAATGATGAGCATTCTGGATAGTAAAATCGTAAGTATCCGATCTTGTATGTGAAATATTTTTTATACGCACATCTTGAAAATAAGCCGACTTTCCTATATTAGGAACGATACCTAAAGAAAATGCCAAAACCCTATCTCCAACATTTAAATCCATCAACCTGATAAAATCAAAGTGTTCATTCATTATAGGATGTATAGGGGTTCCTATTAAAGTATAACCGCCTTCTGCTTCAATTTTTATAACATTACTTTCAAGTAAGTGAACACCAATACTAGGAGGTTCAAAACCATCAAGAGTATAAACTTTAACATCCAGACCTTTATCTATAATATCTCTTATAGAAATAAGTCCTTTATCAGTATAAATTAAAGAAGAGCCCTCAACACAAAAATATCTAGCACCTCTGATTTTTTCTCCCGTTCCTAAAGGAATAGCTTCTATCCAGGAACCTACTCCTCCCTTAGGAGATTTGAACCTAAGATAACATGAATCACTGGCTTTGGTGGGAGGTTTAACTAAGGACTCTTGCAAGATAGGAGATCTTTGATATAGTCGCTCTGCGGCATCAAAAATATGTTTAGCCTGCCTAAAAACAGGCCCGATAAACCCTACTCTGTATCCTGGATATAACATACATCTAAGAACAGCGACAAGAGCTTGCATAAAGGTTTTACCACCACCCCTACTCATTAAAACAATATTGTTATTTCTAAACCACATGTCTCTAAAAACAGCTCTCTGGACAGCGGCCAAATCAACACGTAACAATTCCTTGGCAGCTATAATAGGATGCATTCTAAAAAACTCTATCATGGACGAACCTTGGCTTAGGAATTTATCAGGTATCATCAAACTCGTCCTCCTTAATAATATCAGCATCTATGTCATTTTTATTACCCACACATTCCCCCCTGTCTTTAAACCAAAGCTCTTCTCTCTCATTAAGTTTTCTTTCCTCTTCTTCTAAAATTAAACTACGTTCATTGTCAAAAAGAGCGGCTAAATCTACTATAGAAATATCAGTTCTTTGTTTAAGAGAAACTCTATCTCGTCTTCTACTTCCTAAATTCTCTTTAGTTTTTTGCATATCTCGTCTTAGTTTCTCTAAAGCCATAGAAGCATCTAATAGTTTAGTAGGCTTGTCTTTACAGGCCTTGAGCAATCGTATTTCTAATACACGCATTTGTGCCATAGAAATAACATCATCTATATCTCCAGCACTCAGTTCATCTACATTAAAATCACTAAGAAGGACGGTTAGATAATCTTTATAAAGTATCTGTTCAGAAGGATCAAACATATCTTTTATAGGAAGTAGTTTCATAATGGAATCTGATTTATTAGATACTTCAGGAACTTCTTCGGCAGGTTTTTCTTTAGTTTCTTTATAACGAAGTTTTTCTAGGGATTTTTTCTTACTTTCCTTCGTACGTTTATTATATTGGGCAAGATTCTTCCTACTGTTTATATTACTTCGAGCATTAGGATGTGTGGGTTTTTCCTCAGATAAATCTTTTTCGGAGGGTAAATCTACTACATTCCATTTTTTATCAGCCAGTTCTTCTATTTTTTCTTCGCCGTGAAAACTTTTAGCATCGACACTAACCGTTTTTTTAGCAGCAATAATTCCTTTAACATCTTTGGGTTTAACAATGTCCCAGTTAGGATTAGTTTTTATAGGTTTACTCAAGACATATCAGCTTCCTTTCTTTAAAAATTTTTGTTAAATCAAACTCCGAGATATGATCTGTGGTCTTGTCTAAACGATTTATAATGTACTCTTCTGTATTTAAATATAGACCTTCAACACCTTCAATCATTATTTGATCATTATATGGAATTTCTTCTTTAATGTTATCTTGTAAGAGCTGGTTTTCTGTCTTTACATCCTTAAAAGAATCTATGTAATGTTTATTAAGCCTGATCCAACTAACACAATCAACATCGTCGCTATACTCTGTTAGTAAATCATTGGAAAATTTTTCTTTTCCTTTTAGAGCGTTTTTATTTCCTTTTAAAGCGTTACGTATTTTTTCTCTGTGCTCTTTACTAAATCTTTTACCTTTTAAAGCTTTTGATATATTATCACGGTGAGTGCTGGAATGTGGCCTGCCTTTCTTAGCATCACTTATTTTTTTTCTATGATCGTCTGAAAATTTTCTTTTTCCTGTGAAAAAAATATCAGAGAGATCTATAGCATCATTCTCTGACAACATTAATCATAACCTCCTCCACAACTATAAAATTATTACACCTACACACTATAGCGTGAGTTCTTGAAGCGTCCATGGGTATAACACGTTCACATTTACTACACTGGTAAACATCTCTATTAGGTTTAGACTTCTTAGACTTAGAAAATGTAAAAGGTAAATCTTTATTGTTATCCGCAAATTTACTATCTCTGTGAATTTTTTCTTTATGACCTTTGGTCATATACTTATCATATCTCTCTGGAAAGTGCTGTTTCATGCCTTACGCACACTTCCTCTACTAATCGCTAATAGATCCTGGTCAGTTCTGACTCTATAAGGAACTAGAAATTCTTTAGGAGAGCCTATAACATGATAATCTCCTACAACTCTTTCTCTTAGAGTTCCTGTTGGAACATCTGATTTCCATCTTAACGATCTCTTTTTTGTAAAATAATATCTATATTCAGTTTTTATAAGATCTTGTCCAGACAATGTTAACTCACTTCCTTTTATTTAAACTTTTTTCTTAATCTAGAAAGACTATCTATGGTCTTTTTCATTTCTTTACTAAACCTTCCAACACTCCTATTAGTTTTATCTAAACCTTCAGATAAATTTCCCAATAATTCTTGGTCAATATCATCAATCTCAATTGGGATTATTTTGACAACTGCATCAAAACAATCATGCTCACAACTCATACAGTGAAAATCGTGGCACAAAGAAGGTAATCCAGTTGAATCATAGTAAACTGCACATTTGACTGTATCATTCACCTATAACCAAACTCCTTAAATCTTTTATTGTTCTTATTCTATCCTTAATAATTTTAAAAGATCTAGACTCTATTTGTCTAACACACTCAGCAGTTCTAGATATGTCTTCTCCTATTTCAGACAAAGTATCAGGGTTGTCAGATAGTATGCGTCTAGAAATTACCATTTTTTGTGTGTCGTTTAAACATTTATCAATTAAATCTAATACAATTGTAAGTAACTCTTTTTTATAATAAGAATCTTCAGGATCAGAAACAGATTTTCTGTGTTCTATTTCACCCATAGGTACATTTCTTAAAAGATTCATATTTTTAAAATTGTCACCCTCATGAGATGGCATTCTAACAGCAGGACTTAAGTCAACGGAAATATGAAACTTAGCAGTATGAACCATCATTTTATGTCTTATAACTAATCTAGCATAACTCAATAATCTTACTCCCCTGTTAACATCAAACTTCTTTATTGCATGTAATAAACCTATTAAACCTTCCTGTAATAAATCATTAAAATCTACATCAAAACTGGAAAACTTATATGCTTGGTTTATTATGGTTGGGAAACAGAATATTATGAGTTTCTCTAGAGCCTCACCATTACTAGTATTTTTGTAATCTCTTAAAAGAACTTGCTCTTCTTCAAGTGTTAAAGGGTTACTACCTTCTTCATATAACATGTAGACTCCTTTCTTTTTAATTTTCCATTAAATTAGTATTTAGTTCAGCTGATAATAATAATTTCTCCAAATTATCTATTAAATCAGTGGCAGTATTGGATTGCAAAGATACATCAAAAACATTTATAATAAAATCTCTTTCCCCGTTTTTTTGATCAAATAAATCTCCGCCTAAATAAATCAAACCTTCTAATACTTCTCTCCTTTTCTTCATTACCGAAAGTTTAACAAGGCTTTCAAAGATACTTACATCTCCTTCCAGTTTCGTAATAACCAGTGTCTCAAAAATATGGACAGTTAACTCCTCATATTCTTTTAAACACTTTTCAATTCCTAAAACGGTATCTTTAAATATCCTAGCTTTTTCTTCCCCACCTTCTTTAATTCTTAGTACATTACTGTTAAGTCTACTTCTAAGCATAGATAATTTTTCATCAATCCTATCCAATTCTAGATAAGCTTCTATTATTTTCAACTAAAATCACACCCCTCTCCTTTTATTTGTACTCTTATAAAAGTGCTGCCATAAGTGCACCGCGTGCAATTGCATTAAATGGGTCTTCTGCCACCTTAACATCTTTTAAAGGAAGTTGTAAGTTATGTTCTTTAATAGCAGATTTAAATTTATCCAAAAAACCGACCGCCAAAACACAACCGCCAGCTAAAATCATAGTAACAGGTTCTGATAATCTTAAAGTTACATCATTCTTATCTACTTCATAATTGAAACACTCGATTATATATTTAAACAAATGATCAAAATAAAAACTTACAGCTTCTTCTATTTTATCAACAGGTTTTAGTAAATTTATACCTTGCTCTTTAGTTTGTTGTACAAGGGTACTTGTAAGTTTATAATCTGTCCTAGCTACAGCCTCATCTACCCAATCCCCAGATTTTGGTATAGAAAAACTCAGAATAGATTCACCGAGACTAAGCAATGCTACATTAACCATTCCCGCACCAAATGAAAGAGCTACCCCTGTAAGTCCTTCTTCTACCAATTCCGAAAAAACTAAAGCCTCTGCTTCCAGTATAGCCTCAGGTTTATATCCCAAATCCTTAAGAAATTTATCAATAACACTTTCATGATAAACAATATCAAACTGGCCATTCATAGGCTGAGCCGGAACTGTAAAGAAACACGGTTCATTCTTCTCTCTAGCTTCCCCAATCAAACCTTTAATTAAAAGTTTAATCATGGGGCCTGATTTCTCCGCCTCTTTATTACTAAGAATACCATGTTGCATAGGTCTTCTAGTATTTTGTCTTCTATCACTAGCTGCATCTATAGCATCCTTACCTATTATAAAGAAACTACCATCTTGCTTCATATATTTATATTCTTTTTTATCCAAAGAACTTTGAATACCCAAAGCTTGAACTTTAGTAACAGGTTTTATCTCAAAAAACGCATCTCTTTGCATCTTATATAAAATATTACCGTCATTATTCAATCTAGCTGCAATTAGAGAATTAGTTCCAATATCTAATCCAGTACAAATTTTTTCTTCTGACATTTACTACACCTCTTTTCTTACCAAATCTCTCAGTCTTTTAATCTTATCATCTGTTATGCTTGTTTTAGAAACAGACTCTTCTTCAGATAATTCTTCAAAATTACACTCTACTTCTTTGTTTTCTCCAGAATCAAAATATACATTATCCAATTCAGGTTTATAATCATTTTCTGGTTTGTTATTTTTAAGAGGTTCAATTGATTTATTTTTCCCAGTTTTAGTTCCAGAATTTCTTGCCATATCCAAAACAACTTCAGTTAGTTCTTTGTTACGCTGCTGTTCTTCTTTCAGAATATTTAAAATGTCTTGAACTATTTCACCATCAGGGGGCAAGGTGTAATGATTATCACTTATAGACTGGCTATCGTTAGGTCCCTTTACCCTACCGTGTTTGTCTTTATTTTTCATAAATTTTCCTCCAAACAATCTAGAAAAGATACTCATGACTTACCTACAATAATATAGCCACTGTTAAAAGAACGCCTAAAAGCGGGAACGCTTTATCTATAAAACTGGGCTTCTGAGCTTCAACCAGATTTTTATAATCTTCTGTTATGCTTTTAAATCTCCCTAAATCAACTTCTCTATTATTCCTTTCTTCTTCTAAAAGATCTTTATAAAAAGCTACCCTGCTCTTCTCAATCTCCAAATATTGTTTAAATAATTCCAGTTGTTGTTTCTGAAGCTCTATGGTTTGAGCCAATAAAACGTTTTGTCTTCCAAGTTCTTTGTTGTGTTTTTTTAACAGTTCATAATCATCTACTAACCTGCTTACAGCTTCTTGTTCACTGGGCTTTAAAATTATTTCATCAACGGCCCAACTTTTTACCGAGCTCAATAGCCCTACGAACACCGTCACTAAGATCAGAGGGAGAATACTCTTTAGTCTTAATTTCATCACGTTTCATATCCAACTCCTTCATTTTAGCAGTAAGTTCTTTATTACGAATAACAGCCTTTTCTAAAGTTACTCTGAGATTGTCCATTTTGTGCTTAAGGTCTTCTATCTCTTTATTTTTTTCTTCATAAAAAGTTTCCTCTTTTTCTTTAGACAACTTTTCTTGTCTTTCCACGTCTTTTTCCAAATCAATCACTCGCTCGTGTATAACATTTTGGGCTATATTTATTAATTTACCATGCATGTTAGAGGAAATAAATATATAAATAAAAATAAATAAAATTACTACAATTAAAACCCAAGGATAACTTTTTATAAAAGATAATATTTTATCCACTAAATCACCTCCATAGTGGAAGATTCTTTAAACTCTACAAAATTAACAACCTCTCTATCAGAGAGTCTTAATTTAGTTAAAGCACCTTTATTTATACCACTACTTGCGGTTCCCACATATAACAGACCTGTGTCTTTAGAAGCATTAGCAGAGGCTTTGATCGTTGTAACGTTAGCAGAATTGCCCATGAAAGGTTTTCTTCTACCAGGCCCAAAAAATCTTTGCCATATTAATCCTGTTAAATCTCCATTTACATTACTTGTATACAAAATACTAGAAGAACTTCCGTCTGTAGTAGTTTCTACAACTGCCCCTGTGGTACCATCTATTTTTGCCAAACCATAAGATGTGCTACCAAGTCTAAAATATCCATACATATACCCGTCATCTCCTCCAGAGAACCAGCCTACTTCATAATTGCCATATACATCTGTAAGAGTTACCCCATTTATAATTTTAGAATGATTAACAGGATCTATTTTATAGATCAATCTAGTGCCTGGGTCAAGGCCATCACCAATAAGGCACCATACATATCCATCTTTATCCACACCAATGCCTTCAGCTTCATCATAGGCACTAGAACCTAAAGAGATGGTAATAATAATATTACCTGTAGAATGATCGTATTTCGCTACTTTTACCGCTTTAGTATTGTCGTGGATAAGAACCCAAAGATGTCCAATATTATCAACAGCGGAACCTTTTGCTGAATATCCTGATTGCCAAAGATCACCAACCCAAATAACTCCACTTAAATCATTACGTACTTTCGTTACCATTCTATTAGTAGAATGGCCAGAAATAGCATAAATGTTATTGTCATGTCCTATACTTAGATGGCTCGTAATTATATTTGTTCTCTGGGTTATATAATTACCTTCAGTATCATATTTAACTATTTTTTTAACAGAGGTGTCATATCCTAGAAATATTTCATTATTCCCATCCACACACCCACATTCCATAAAATCTGTAGCTGCAATAGTAAAATAGGTTTTCTGATTAAGATAAAATCCATCAAGCTTCCGTACATAAGTAGTATCGTTAGAAGGATTAAATTGTATTACCCAGATATCCAAATTACCATCTCTGAAAATACCATATATTGGAACTCCTACAATAGCCACAGGACCTGCTATCATAGAAAAATCTTCATAAAGATTGTCTATATGAAAACCCGGTTGACGGCCAGGCATTGTAACGTAAGGAGTATTATATCCTCTTTCCATGTGATCTACATCACTTCCAGAATAATTAGTTTCATCAATGCTGAGAATATCTAAACCCCTATAAAGATAGCCTATAAACACAGTATCTCCGGTACCATAAACACTAGTTTCATTAGTGACATAAAAATCATTGATGTGGTTATATGTTAATGATGGAGTAGAGCTAACATTAAAAGTTTTAGTAGATGAACTCCAATCAGAGTCTGGTACAGTATCTAATAATTCTAAAGAATCTGAATTACTAACTGTAGACACGTGGTATACTTTTCCCCCCACCATCCAAACTTTAGGACTTTCAACACCTCTAGTAAATCTGGTACCTCCTGTAGGACTTATACCATAAATAATATCGCAGGAACTATCTGTTCCTATTAAAAGAGTTACTCCACTGACCGTAACTGCACACATCATATCTTTTATGTTGTCATCATCCATAGCTGGAGAGGTTCCAGTAGAATATGCTAGGGTGGGAGTAACTAGTCCACTGATACCATTTTTCAAAAGATAATAGATACCAGCATCATCAGTGCCAAGATAAACATAGTTTCCTATGCCATAAACACAGGAATAACCTCCAGCTCTTTCTACCCATCCTTGAACCTCTTCGTCGGAAATTTTTATTACAGATAAACCTTCATTAGTTGCTAAATAATAGTAATCACTGTCTTTAAAGGAATCATTTATTTCATTGCCTGGAACATGAGTGGCAAAATAATCATAAGTCACTGTGTTTGTAGAAGCTGCAGCACCATCCCAAACCGTTAGAGGAACTATAGTAATATTACTACCAGATTTATCCAACCTATAATCAACGTTTAAAACCACAGTACTACTGCTGACCGTACCTGAGCAACTGACCGTGGAAACATCTACCCAAGGACGTTCGATAAGATGGGTAGTAGGAATATTAATTCCATCACTATCTATAGTATTCTCATTATTTTGGGTTCCTATATAAGTACTGGGAGTATCAGCAGTATAATTTTTTTGCATCATTACTTCAACTGGCATTTACTAATCACTCTCCGTCATATAATTATTATGCTGTCGATCTGTCCAAATAAGCATACCACACCAAGTACATCTAAACTCTACAAGTTTGCCTATTAAAAAAACAATGTTACACTTTGGACATCTTACTCTGCCATTAATTTTCTGCCATTTAAATTTTGGACCTTTATCAAATTTTTGTCCCTTTTCAACTTTCTGTCTATTATCTATAATTTTATTACTTTTAAATTTCTTTTTTACGAAATCTTTTTTCTTTTTATTATCGTAGAACTTCTTTTTTTTATATGTAACCTTGGGTTCAGACATTTATTTTTTCTCCTTAAATAATAGGTTTTTCGTATTTCCAAATCTCTAGTAGTCTGACCTATATAAACTTTCCCACTAATTTTATCAGTAACTTTGTAAATTAACAAACTATTCAACTCTCCTTATAATGTAATCTACTAAACCATATTCTATAGCTTCTTCTGGAGACATAAAATTTTCTTTTTCTAAATCAACTTTAATGTCTTCAAACTTTTTGTTTGTACACTCAACCAAGATATTTACCACTACATCCATCATTCGTTTACTCTCGTCAGCATAAGCAACCATTTCGTTGCGAGTACCAGACATTCCTCCACGTAATTGATGAAGTAATACCCTGGAATTAGGAAGAGCAAACCGGTATCCTTTATTACCAGAAGATAAAACAATAGCTGCAGCGCTGCAGGCCTGGCCAATACAAATTGTCTTTACAATAGGTTTTATATATTTTATAGTATCATATATTGCCAGTGCTTCATTTAAAACACCACCGTCAGAATTTATGTACAGACTAATAGGGTCTTCTGAAACACCTGTTAAATATAATAATTGGGCTATTATATTATTTCCTATCTCGTTCTCTAGTTCCCCACACATAAAAATTATCCTATCTTCTAATAAACGAGAACAGACATCTCTTGACATCAATTCACCGTCTGGTGATCTATCCGTAATCTGAACAGGTAAAGTAGACATAATCCGCCTCTCTATATTTTGGTTAACTCTTCAACACCGTCAGCTATAACCAAAATAGTATTTTCGTAATGACTAGACAAACTGTTAGAATCTGTTTTAGTATTCCATTTATTCTTACTAAAAACAACAGAACCTTTATCTTCCCTAATAATAGGTTCTATAGCTAACGTCATTCCTTCTTCAATAAATACCCCCTTGCCCGGCATACCGTAGTTTAAAATTTGAGGAGGCTCATGAATACTTTTTCCAATAGAGTGACTACAAAAACTTTTTTCTACATAATATCCTAAATCAAAAGCTGTTTTCTGAATTCCATAGGAAATGTCAGAAACTCTAATACCTGGTTTTATTATTTTTATAGCCTCACTATAACATGTTTCAACAGCATCTATAATTTTGATTTTCTTTATATCATTAACATTATCAACAATTATAGTTCTGGCCAAGTCGGAACAATACTCTTCATAAACTACACCAAAATCTAAACTAAGCATGTCTCCCGGTTTTAAAATTCTATCGGAAGGAAAACAGTGAACTATTTCTTCATCTATACTTGTACATATAGCAAAAGGAAACCCATTATATTTTAAAAAAGCAGGCCTAACATTGTACTCCAAACATAAAGACATGATTTGTTTATTTATATCTTTTGTGGTAATACCTGACTTAATATTATTTATTACTTCATTAAGAATAGAAACACCGATACTACCAGCCTTCCTCATTAAATCTATTTGATAATCATTTTTTACCAAGCTCATTCATCTCTATTACAAATTCATTTTTATGCTTTCCCGGATTTCCTGGAATAAAAATATTTTCTACCTCTTCTGATTCATTGATACTATCAGTTAAAGACTTAGAAGCAACAGCATCCAACTCTATAGAAAACATTCCCTTCCCGTCTTGAAAATAAACATCTCTTTCCATTGCACTATCGGCCCAAACAATAGTTATAGATTTAAGAGGAACGGCTGGGATATAAAATCGCCTGCTTCTTTCATTAAAACATATTTCACAATTAATATCTTCACCGCCCTTACATAACGGACAAACTACAAAATATATTTTATTTCTAAATCCTTCTAAAAAAATAGAGTTCATTTTACACCTCTCTATAATACTATATTACTTATTTAATGAAATATCAAATATTAAATATAATTTCTTCACAATAGTATGGGATCCATATTTACCAAATTTACAGAACAAGGGCAAATATAACCATCTAACATACCCCGCCTTGTATAATATTTATTATCTTTTTTTACGTATTCCCCTGGAAACAACATTGCGATTTCAATTTCTTCTTTAGTAACCTCGTACCACGTAAAACTATTATCACTGGATGGTTCACACATTTTTAACCTCCTAATATTAAGTATTTAATATTTCATTTAATTTTTCATTTTCTTCTCTTAAAGCAGCGATGCAATCCCACCAAACCATAATCTCTCCTCCTATGTTAAGTAAGGCCCTAGCTTTAGGAACCACTTCCTCAAGCCACATTAAGGTCTCGTGGTCTGTGGTAGTATAAGTATCTATGAAAATAAAATCAAAGGTACGTTTAACGATTTCCATAAATTCCTCTACAGACTCATTTACAATAATATGCCTATCATCTAATATAGGATTAACAGCATCCTGTATCGCAATAACATCTAAATCAATCTCTATTGTAATCAATTCTTTAACCCTGAGATTAGATAAAATAATTTCGCTTGCAAATCCCAAACCTAGACCAAATTCTAAACAGTAACCGTTGGCTCTAGAATCTAGATTATTTTCGTAATACCAAGACTTCTCACTCTCATCTGTCCACATAGTATGGGATCCATATTTACCAACTTCCAAGTATCTAAAACCATTCATTTTATAAACACGGGCATCCCCGTGTTCCGCTATTAATTTACCATCTCTAAAATAAAGAATTCCCACAATTATTGCCTTTGATTAGAAACTAATTTGTTTCCACAGTAAGGACAATATAAAACCTTATCTATGTAAATTTTAGACAAATCTTTCTGATATAAATCACATGCACTATTATTACAATAGCTCAACTTCAATCTACCGTCTTCTTTCTTCATGTCAACCTCCTATTTGCTTTTTTAAACCAATTCCTTTGCATACTTAACTACAGATATCTTACCCTCACAGGCTATGTACTCTGATAGAATATCATAAGGAGGGCCATCTAAACAGACAACAGTATCTACTCCAAAATTAACTATCTCTATCATACAATCTTTGCAAGGAATGTTACAATAACAGTAAAGATTGGATCCTTTAGTCGATATTCCTTCCCGACCTGCCTGTATAAGAGCATTACGTTCAGAATGACCTGCTATACACAAATCCAAACGCTCTCCTGATTTAGCACCTATTAACTGTCTAGGACATGTATTATGAATTAAATCCCCAGCGGTCGTACCATCTACCAATGCGGCAAAAGTGATCCCAGGACACGGGTAATCAATACCGTCTATCCTTATAATTGCAGTACCCGTACGATCACAATCTCGTCCTACTTTACTTATTCTAGAACTACAAGGAGATACTTTTCTTGGAGGCCCATTATACCCAGTAGAAACAATAGATTTATCCTTAACTAAAACTGATCCTATTTTTCTACTTAAACATTTAGAATTTTTAGCCACTGCTTTAGCTATTCCTAAAAAGTATAAATCCCACTCCCTACCATACCTGCTAGTCATTATTTTCAGCAGTACCGTCATTCACATCCTCCTCGTAATCTACTCTTTTTTGAAAACTTCCCGCTAAATCTTTTATTATAGCCTGCTTCATGTCAGCCAACATTCCTAACCGTACACTGACATTGTCAAACTGTCTACTAGTCAAACACTCACTGATGATTTTTTCTACTAATTTCTCGGGATCGATGGATTTACCACTTTGATATAAAGATTTAGAAGAAGCATCTACTATATCACAAATCATAAGAACCATAGCTTCAACTGATTGAGGCTTGGCAGTCTTATATTTATAATCAAAACCATTCTTAACCTTTTTCTTTTTACATTCTTTCTGATAAAAGTAACGAACCCCCGTTGAACCATGATGTTGGCTGATAATTTCTATAAGTTGTCTGGAAACATCAGGATCATTAAGAAGAATATTTACGGAATCAGCCACATGTCTAGTAATAATAAGATAACTTATCATAGGGTCCAAGTCATCATGAAGATTGTCATCTTGAATTTGATTTTCGGAAAAATAATTTGGATAAAGCATCTTGCCTATGTCGTGTAAAAATCCGGCGGATTTCATCAACCTGATATCCATATCAAGCTCAGATGCTACCACTTCCATAGTATCGGCTACAGATCTACAGTGCTTAAAAGATCCAGGCGCTGATGCTCTAAACTCTTTCATTAAAGGGTAATCAGAATCCAAAATATCAACCTGTCCTTCTTGTTTTTCTTTCTTTTCTTCAGTCATTTACTTCTCCCATTCTGCAGCAGTTGATTGCCATTTTGGTTTTAGGATGTATTGTCCTATAAACCTCATCTCATCGTAAGTAAAAATATTACTCTTTACCTTATTACAACCATTACACGCTAAGACACAATTTTCTTCTGAATAAGGCCCTTCATTATCTTTACGATCTAATGAAATCCCACTTGCAACTAAAGTTCCTTGACCGTTTACTCTGCTAATAGATACATCACAATACCCACAAATTCTTTCTTGAGCTGGATACCACTCTACCCAACTTTCTTTAGTAAATTCCAAAGGAATATTTCTATTTTTAGCATTACTTTTTAATCTTCTAAACATAAATTTCGGATCATCTTGTAATTGCTTTTGTTTATCATATTCTTTCTTACGTTCTTTCGTTTGAGAAAGACCGTCTATATAACTCCATTTACAAGAACCTTTACCACAGTTTTTAGTATTACCACTTTTTAAACTGCTTCCGTTGATAATCACTTCCCTTCCACAATCGCATCTACATAACCATAAAGTCTTTCTATGCTTATCTTCCCCAGCCTCTTCTAAAACAACTAATTTACCAAATCTCTGTCCTTTTAATTCTAATTTTTTTAGCATCTTACTCCTCAATCGATAGTCATTCTGTACATCTCTAAAAATTTTTCTATGAGATAATCATATTCTGTAAGACTTCGGACCCTAACGAAATGTAAAGGATGGTCTTTATTTCTATTCCACGGCTGATCCCTTATCACAAATACCAATCGAATATTTCTTTCGTAAATAGAAATCAATGTTTCCAGTCTATCGTCTATATAGAAATCTAAATTAAGATCTTTTATAACTTTATATTTATCATCAGCATGTGCGAAATAAATATCAGTATACATAATACCTAAATTTTTTAATGATTCTAAAGTCGGGGCTTCTTGGTAACGTGCGGTAATAAAATATATTTTATGCCCTTCACTAAATCTTTTATTAATTACATCAACAGCGTGTTCGTAAGGCCTCACTCTCTGTACATGCCCCATATCTCCTTCTGAAAAATCATGTACGGCACCTTTTTTACAGCCTTCTATTAATGTTATAAAATCATCATAATCTTCTACCTTAGTTACATCAATAACATGGTTATATTTATCCAAAATGTATTTATTAATACATTCTCCTAGTTTCAACACGACACCATCCAGATCATATCCTATATTCATAATATTATATACCTCTATTTTATTCTGAACGCATCACAAAATCCGTATTTAGGACGTGTATAAAAGTATTCTGGTATCTGTAAATAATCTGATAGCCTCTTAATAATCTTTTTTCTATTTACCTTATCCACCTTATGCCGAAGTGGTATACTTTTACAGATGTCGGTAATTCTGTAATCTAAAAATGGAAGATAAACTTTTATATCTTTAGAATTCAAATTAAGAGGAATAAGATGACCAGATAAAAGTTTACTTAAAAAATAATAGTAAGTTTTTTCTGAAATATCCTTATGTTTATAGTATCCACACATAAATTCATCTATACCATCACAACAAACTATACTATCTACATAACTCTTTAAGCATTCGAACAATTGCCTCACAGCATTATCACCATCAAATTCATCAGTATCTTCATTTGTTGGCTCTACAATAAATTCAGTGTGCTTACTCCGATACAATTCAGCTCCTTGTCTAGCGAATTGTATATCAGGATGATCATAACTATAGGATATTGTATACGTAAATACTTCAGGGAAAATTTTACTCATTAAACACAGTATTATCGTAGAATCTATACCACCCCTGTATGCTAAGTGGGGAATTTTAATGTCACTGAGAATTTCTTCAAGCGGCTTTAAAAACTCTTCTGGGTGGAAACTATTTACATATTCAGACCCTTTAAATACGCTATAGTCCTTTTCCCAACCCGCTGGATATACTATCATCTGTCTATGTCCGACCATTTCGTTGTTTTTACAGAAACCAGGCCATTCAATATTGCATACTTCTTTCCGTCTATCTCATCTACTTTTACTTTAAAACCATTATTAAGATGATCATAGACAACTTTAGGAGTCTCCTCTACTATTTTTAAATCTAAAACATGTTGGAAGACTCTTTTATCTTTTACATGTTTTTGTTTATATTTCTTACCCTTCATACTTTTATTCTCAAACAGATCACAGTGGTGCAATGTCTCCATTTCAGATTCCTTTTCTGGCTGGTGCATGTGATGAATTAAATAGATCCAATCCTGTTCAGCTTTGGGTTTTTCTGTAACCGATCCGAAAAAATAATTCACATCATGTATTGTTAATCCATACTTAGCTAAGATGTCTACTACAACATTTTCTTCTAACATGACAAACCCCTCCTCAATTGTTTTATTAATTATAAGATTTCAGGGGCTTGCCATCTTGGGCCGCTACTATCTGCTTACAAAATTATTTTTACTCTATTTCATCTACTATACCCCATTCTTTAGCTTCTTCAGCACTAAACCAAGTTGTAGCGCCTTCTAAATCTCCCCATTCTTCTTCACTTAGGTTGGAATAGTCAGCTAACTTCTTAATGTATCTGTCTCGTATTAGACTCATTAATTTATTCTGAGATCTAATGTCTGAAGCCGTTTCTCGCCCCGGCCATTTCCAGATTGAGGTTTCGTGAACCATGAAAACTGTACCGGGAGAGGAATACCTTTTACTACATACCGCAAACACTGGTACAGCTGCACTAGCTACAATACCAGAAGCATGAGCAATAACATTAAAACCTAGATTTTTAGCACGTATAATTTGATCTGCTAAAGCCAGGCCAGAAAAAGCATCTCCTCCTGGAGAATTAATAAAAATATGGATTGTTCTAATATCGGTTTTTTTATAAAGATACACTACATCATTCCATAAACGAGTAACGTCTCCTACTGTTAGAGATGAATATATTTTAATAAAAGCTTCATTCCCTAATATAAAAGAGAGGCTAGAAAGAGATCCTTCTGGATTATGTATTTCCATACTTCTTGAAACACCATCTCCTCCTTCGGCTACCTTTACTTCCACTGGAGTACCATCAACGCTAGAAACTTTTACCTCAATCACGTGAGTAATGGTAGTAGGTTTAACAGCTGTGGTAGGAAAACATCCTGTCAATAAAAAACTTACAATAACTCCAATAATTATAAAATACTTCATAATTTTTCTCCTTATTTAGGCATTAATTTTCTTGGGTCAATAACTTCAATTTTCAAACTGTCAACAATCAAATCACCTTTTCTCCTTTATAGTTTATCTTTTTTAATCATTATTATCACCTTCAATACTTTTGTGGTTTTTTTACAAAATGAGAACACAGTGTTTCAAAATCTATATTCAAACTATAACAAAGAGAGGATAGTAAGGAGAATAAAATGACTGAAGTATCTCTAACACTTTGCCAGTCACTATTAACATTTTCGTTCAAACCAAACCACGGCAATGCTGCCTCTCCAGTAATAATATTGTGCCACATAAAAACAGTAAGATCGGTTGAAGATACTTGTTCATTTGATTTTTTAACTACTTCAAAAAATTTTTTCAACGGTATTTCCTCGGAAGACAAACCTGAAATAATGGCCATGCAAATTAATGCGTTGTATAGAGAGGTGGTTATGTCTAAAAAAACCTCATAAGTACCTTCTTTCAACAAACCTAATTTATTTATGTATGAAACAAAATGTACAGCGGCTCTACTATATTGTAAGTAATAGGCTACTTTTATTTTATTATCAGTCAACAATGAACGATCTACAATACCCAAATCCCAACAAACAGCAAATTCAGAATCATCATTTCTATGTCTAGTAAAATTACATTCAATAGAATCTCTTAGGCCCATAATTTTCTCCTCAAAAATCTCTATCATAATTCAGAATAATATAGATAGACATGTCAAAGACCCATCCATTTTTTGAAACTCACTCATATCAAGTTCTATTACTTTTGCTAAAGATTTTACTTTACTCCAAACAATAGGATATCCTTTTGGTACTACTACTGTACTGTCATTTAATTTAAGAATGTTTGCCGCATAAGATTCATCCTTTCCTACCATAAAGGTATATGAAGACGTAAGAATATTAGGGGTTAGAAAAGGATAAACGAACCATTTATAAAAAAATTCTTCAATACAAAATATAATATTAAAGTAACTACCATAGAGCTTCATAGATTCTAAAACACTGATTCCAGTTTTAAGATGTAAAACATTTCTAACCGGTATAATACTGTAGGTAAATCCCTCTTTATCTAAAATATTTATGAACTGTATTATACCATGGTAGTTAGTTCTAGACGAGAGGCCTATGAAGTAGTGATCTCTTATTCTAATAACATCTCCACCTTCTATAGTTCCTGGAAATTTTATAAATTCAAGATCAAACCTTTTGTCTAAAACTTTAACAACATCCGTATTTTCTCCTCTCCTGCTTTGAACCCCTGCTCTTCCTATAACAAAAGTATGGTTAACTTTTATAGCAATATCTTCCACAAACACACTATCGGGAAAATATTCTAATTCAGGAAGTCTTATTAATTTTATACCGTTATCCTCTAAAGTTTTACAATACTTTTCATGTTGTTCTCTGGCTTTTTTAACATTAGGATATCCTAAACCAGCAGTGGTAACACCTTGAGAAAAACTATCACTTAAGTATCTAACTATGGCATGAGTGTATGTCATAAAACACGTCCTTCGTTTTCATTCACGTCTGTATATAAAACTCTAGCTAAGGCAATTCCATACAACATTCCCAAGTTAAAAGAATTAAAAGAAGTTACTCTTTTTTCATCTTTATAACCACATTCCTTTGTAAGATCACATTCAACACAAGCATCCTCTACTTTATTTGAATGATTGACAATTAAACAATTACAAAAAGAGGACAGTCCTGGTTCGAAAGGAATAACGTCAGCATCAATTAATTCGCAAAAAGAGTCAGCTATGATACTCCATTCTGAAAACGGTACATTATCGGGATCTTTTTTACACTTCTTTAATACAGTCCTAAGAGATTCAATGTCTTTTACTTTTTCTAATGTATCCATAATGTTAAATCCTCCATAAAGTTATTTTATACTTATATATATGTAATATATCACAACATAAGATTTTTAACTTGTTTTAGAGCATTTAAGAAAGCCTGGCCTTCTTCAGACTGTAAACCCCCTTGCCTAGAAATATAACTTGGGTGAAAATTAGGAAATACTTTAACCCCTTTCTTTTCAAACATCATACCAACAAATGGTTTCATTTTAGTACATTCAGGGAAAACAGTTTTAGTTGATTCATACCCCAAGGTAATAACACTAGAAGGACGAATTATTTTGAATAAATCATTAAGTACCCATTTAAAATCTAATCTTACTAAATCAGAAAAAGCCTTATTACCTTTAGGTTTAAGAGGAACTGTGTTACACATAAAGAAATCCAATGTAGGCTCGAAACCTGCCATAACAGATCCTTTTCTAAAAATCTGCCCCGCTCGTCCTATAAGAGGCTCTTCTTTCTCCACCTCATCTTTGCCTAAATCTCTAGCCACAACCATAATAGAAGCTTCCGGGTTCCCACCATAAAGAACAACTTTCTGTGTTTCTATCTCAGGTGTATCATAGGTAGAAACAAATCTCTCAACTTTGCCTCTTAATGTATTTAATTTCCACATTGGAGTAGTAAACTCAATACCTTTTTCATAACTTACTTTCATTTATCCCTTTCCCCCATTAAAACCACATTTCCCACATTCTTTAATAGGACCTAACATCACATGGTCACATTTAGGACATTTCAACCAGTCTGTAGCCTCACTCATTTTAACCTCCTTATATAACTATTAAATTCCCTTACAGAATTAATAGCCTTCATTAAGTGACTTATTATAATAGCCATAAGTATAAGTATAAAACAAAAAAACATGCTTACTTTATTATAGCCCAGATTTGTTCTAAACACACTTAATAAACTTGGACACATTAACAATTCCACGCCCTCTGAAAATGCATAGGATCTTTCCTTTTGAAATTACCGCCCCATTTCCACCCATAACTTATAAAAATGTCAATTACATCAGGATGCATATCTCCTAAAGTTTTCATCCTATTAGTAGAAGCATTAAAGTCTACCGCTAATCCAAAAGAATGTAGAGACCACCTATTCTTACTTCCACGGATTTTTCTAATGTTAAAACAACCATCAAATTTTTTTAATTCCTTTTCTAATCCCAACCTTAAAATGTCTTCAAAAATAAAATCCAAATCACCAGCTGCGTCTGTATTACAATAAATTCTTTTAAAAGGAAAACCTTGAGGAGCATTCCACAATGTCATCCAATCATGTTCAAAACCTATTCCATCTACCCACGGCGAGGGTTGATACTTATCAACTAATTGTTCCCAAGATTTGGGTATATCTAAAAACAAAGCACTATCATCTACTTCAGGAATAGGATATCTTTTACCTCCCATATCCTCTGTTTCCTCTTCCTCCTTAAGTAACCTCTTCATTAACTTGTCCACATAATCATTGTACGCATTCATAGTATTTCTCCTTACTTACCAATATCTTTATCGAACTTATCCAGGCGGCTACCATCTCTAACTTTACCTTTAACAGTCACCCCCAACGCTTGTCTCAACCATTTAATTTGTTTGTTGGCTGCATTAAGTTTTTTCTCAATCCTTATCACTCTCTTTAAAGTACTTTTATAATATGAATCTATCATTATCCACGTTCCTATAGTAAAAAAGAAATAAATAACGAATGCTCCAAATACAGCAATAATAATAGACTTGTTGCTTGTTTTTTTAGTAACAACTGTTTTATGATCTACGTCTAATACGTTTGATTTATACATATCTTTTTCCTTGGCTTTTTTCCATTGTTGTATTGTATATGTTTTACTTTCCACCTATCCTCTCTTTCAATCTCCTCATTATGTAAGGCATCCAATGAGTTCCAAAAGGCAAATAAACTTTTTTTATAAACGGATAATCCATAAATTTTTTATGGAAACCATACAATAGTTGAACGGGTAATTCATTTTCCAATGCTAGCATAATTAAGTCTAAATTCTTTATAGTAGCTATTTCAAGTAAACCCCCACCATATGATTTGTGTAACAATACAATTCTCTCAGCCCTGCTTAATAAAACACTATTGGTATATTCATTAGATGTGTAAGCTCCTTTACAAAGCCTTACCATTATATTATTTTCAAAACATTCTATAGCATGTAATTCACTGTCCCTATTTTTCAATTGTATACACAGTCCTATATTATTAGGTTTTAACAATTTACCCCTAGCATCGGGATTTAAATGAGAGGATAGATCTAATGCCAACTTAATCTGATTACAAGCTTGATTATACTCCTCAGCATCTATCCATATTATACTATTCTTTATACAGATGTATGTTGTTAATTTCTTTAATAATATTTTATTATAAGCTAATTGACTTGGTTTAATACTTATTTCTCTTTCCCTGCCTTTTTTTATAGAGTTAAGTACTAAGTAGTAATTTTCAATAGCTTTGTAGATACCTTTTTTATGTTTATTATTTTCACCTATATAGTTAAATATTATGGAATCAGCAAATTCCAAATCATGGGAAATAACTCCTAAAGCATATTCTAGATCTCCAGCGGCCTTACCACATAACTGCAAAAATAATGTAAACAACTTATTGAACATGGAACCTCCTTATTATTGTTCTATATCTATATATGACATATAACTAGTAAAACCAAGTAAAATAGAAATATTATATAACAAAGGCCCTGTAAAGGGCTTACATTACCAACTTTCTGAATCCGTTACGTTTATTTCCTTTCCACAGGAACACCTTACTTCTATAATCAAATCCATTCCTGTAGGAGTAAATTTATAAGTATTATGTCTTGGTTTTCCTTTTTTAAACAATTTACATTTCTTCTTATGTTCGTTCCACCAAGCATCGTGGTTTCTTTCCTCTTTGTCTGACATACTAAAGCTCTTCATCATACATTCCCCTATCTTTATAAGAATATCCGTTATCTACTCTTTTAGCGTTGATTTTGTTTTTCTTTATATACATTTCATACATTTCTTCAGCATCCATACCCACCCAGTGGGCTATAGAAATAAAAAAATGTAATAAATCTATAACTTCTTTTTTAGCTTCTTTTATATCATGTATCTGATATCTTTTTCCTTCCCGCGCTTCTTTTTGCCAATGCTTCCAATATGTACAATTCCTTAATTCTTCTAGTTCACTGCTAGCAGCCTTGATCAGATCATCTAATCTTGAACCGGCTAACAAAAGAGAGTCAACCTCCTCTTTATTTATTCCTTTTTTCCAAGGTGAAGAAGGTCTGCCATACTTTGCATTCAACTCTTCTTGCATTTCAAATAAAGATACCAACATGTCTTTTTTCATTTTTCTACCCTTTCCTTTCCATATTTTATATTGTGATTCTAGTTTAGATGCGAGACCATAAGTCCAAGGTCTTTCTTAAAACTCTTAAACTTATGGCCCAACATCAGTTTCCAATCCTTAAACTCTGCTTATTTTAAAATCTGAAAGTAAATTTTGTAAAAATGCTATAATCTTCTGAATAAGAAATACTAAAAAACTCTGTGGAGGCTGTGGAGATTCTGTATCCAAAGATGCTGTAACTTGATTAGATGGTCCACTCTCATTACCACTATTGTCATAAGCGGTAACTACCCAAAACCATGTCCCATCCTGTACTGTAATTATTGATGTTTCTGTACCGGCCGGAATATCTACAACTTCATTACCAGAACCATATGTATAGTTACCATCTAAATTCGTCTGATATATTCTGTAGCCTGCTAAGTCAGATTCATTATTGGCATCCCATTGAAAAGTAACATTAGAAGCAGCCCATGCCATCACTGGTATAATCAGAAACATAGCTGTAAACATTAGTATTTTCTTCATTTAAGTTGTCCTCCTTTCATAATTAATAAAAAAAAAACCGTTGTCTATATAAGAAACAAAATATAACTATAAATTATCCATTACAGACAGGACAATCTTTTTCTTCAAAATCTTCTAAATCCATACTGTGAAGATAGTACATAACAGCGCTGTTATATTTCCTACCGCTGCGAAATGCGTTAAAGGAAGGTCTGTTACTTTCATATGCATAAAGACTTCCTCCACCGTACGTATCCATAAAATCCCCACCTGACCTATCTATTACAACAAATATAGCGGAAACATCTCCTCCAAATTCTTCAACCGCTTTTATTGTTTCTTTTATAGATTTTCCTGTAGTATAAATATCATCTACTATTAAAAATTTTGTATTACTACCTACCTTGCCTCCTCTTTTTATAACCATCCCACCTTCTGTCTTTTCAGAAATAAAATATTTCTTACCCGTTTGCCTGGCTAATTCATAAGCAAGAATGGCTCCACCTTGGGTAGGACCTACTATAACATCATAATCTGTGAAACATTTGCTTAAATGCTTCTTCATCATCTTGGCTATTTCAACCACTAATTCGGGGCGGGTAAGAAACATAAACTTATCAATATATTGTAACGAGTGTCTCCCAGATGTGAGAATAAAATGACCTTCTTGCAAAGCCTCACTATCTTTAATTATTCTAGTCATATTATTTTTATATTTGGTCATAATTATTTAAGTCTCCTTACAATAATTTACAGGCTTTCATACCTTTAATTAACCTAGTTAGGCCTATCCCTCCCCCACTCCGGGGGAAAAAATCAAATGCTAAAAAATTATCCAGTTCATAAAGTACTCTTTCCTTTCCAAATCTAGAAAACAAAATTCCAGCATACATACCCTCAGATATAGTATTAAATTGTTCTCTCATTTCTTCTTTATCAACAGATCTTTCTGCTGAACCAATGGTTTCCATGCCATTAATTATAACATCAACTTTATTGGCTATCTCGCCATCATTTTTCATATTCCAAAAAGGAGAAGTATACAAAGGAAAATGTGTTAAAAATACCACATCGCCAAAATTAAAACAAAGTATTTCTTCTTCCTCAGCACCTATTTCTTTGACTGCTAGATCTTGAGCAGTTTCTACATATCTTAATTTACGGAAACCTCCTACTACCTTAAAACCTAAATAGTCACAAAGTTCCTCTTCTAAAGAAATTAGAGCTTCCATGCCCCCGTGCGTTTCGAACTCAAACATGGGGAAAATTAAATCATGTCTACCTTCTATAGGGTTAGGTTCTTGCCTAAAAGATGTAGAAAGGCAAAATACTCCTGGTAAAGAAGGATCTTTTAATAACTCATATTCTAACCACATCTGGCCTGTTTGAGGTAAAGGAAAAACAGCTCCAGCGTAATCAAAAGTACTTATAGTTGAGGGGTCTTCACAAGCTGCTAAAATTGATAAACGATTTTGAGTATGTACTTCAAGAAAACCTTTTTCAAAAAAGAAATTTCTTAAAGGTATTGTTACATTAGTAAACTCTTTTGGATTAATTATTGCAGTCATATTTATCTCATCCTTTCTGTTGACTTGGTAATTTTTCTATTTGTTTTTTAATATCTTAGTTAAAAAATCAAGCATGTGATAAACTCCTATAGAGCGGGCAAACTGTAAAAATAACTTGTTCCAAGCTTCTGAAGCATCCCTCATACATTCCTCTAATGTTTTTTTCAATTATAAACCCCCTTACCTTTAAGATTTTACCGCCAAGCATTAAATTCGGGTAGATTCTCATAATCTTTTTTATCCATTTCCTCAAGAGACAGTTTTATATCTTCACCCACAGATTTTGACCATATCATTTCTCCCATCAAATGAGTCACTTCACTGACAACATCTTCAACAGAGTTTAGGATTAGATATGACTCAGATTCAGAACAAGTTATTCTCCAAACTTTCATTCCTTTATTATTACTCCTTTAAGTTACTTCTTAGCTCTGTAATTTCGGGATCTTTTTTCATCATTTCTATATCCTATCATAGATTTTAAAGCTCTGTATACCAAGTCCCAATGGCCTAATTTTGCGCGGGGAAAAGCATCAATTCTTCCTTCTTTCCAAGATTCATCAGTTTTTTCCCACTTAAGTATCCTAGCATCATAATTACCTTTACCATAACTACCGCTTTCATCATTAACTATTTGCATAATACCAACAGTTTGAGCTTCTTCTTCTGCCCCTCCGGGCCACATCTCTATTTTTACAATTAACATTTAATTCCTCCTTCATTTCTATCACCATAATAAACATGAGCAAAGATTTTCCTAGAACCCATATCGAATAGAGGATTCTCATTTATAAAATCAAAGGGTATTTTATTAGCTAATAAAAATTTTCTAGCTTGATTCTCATAATCCTTTGATCTACAAGTCCAAATAATAATAACATTATCAAGGTCTGACCATAAAGACTCTATTTTAGTAACTATCTTAGGTATGGGATTTCCTATTTTAGGAAATTTATGTTCCACTATAGTACCATCAAAATCAAAGGCATGAAAAGTGAATTGTTTAGGAGGAACATATATATTAGAAAAACCCTCGGCTGAGGTAGGTTCTTCATACCTCTTACGCATCGTCTCAAAAACTTCTAACCATTGATAGTTAGGTACTCCCCGAGCACTATCCAACCTACGCTCTAACTCAAAATGTTCACCTGGTCCATAATCATAACAAATAATTTTGTCAGTATATTTCTTACCTAAAGCTATATACTTTTCTCTAATTTTTTTACCTATGTTAGTTCTATCTACCACTACGTCAAAACCTTGGTCCAAGGCAGTTTCTATAGCAGTTAACTCTACCGCGTGATAAACTTTCTTTTTATGAAAATCATACAACCCATACTCTCCTCCTGCCAAGCTCTGTTGGATAGTATCCATGTTTACCACTACACTACCCTTCTTAGCAAGCTTGCTTGCTAAAAAAGATTTACCACAACCAATATTTCCCACCATTATTATTAATTTACTCATTCCTGACCTCCCTTAACAAGTACAACTTTCAAAATCCTTATCCTTATTACAAAAACGGCAAGTATTATTACTATATTCTTTTATTAAACTTAAATCCCGTGTAGGAATGTAGTATCTTTCACAAACCTCACACACATCAAAATCACATCCTTCCGCTGGAACCATAACATGTTTGCCTGGATCACACGTTCTTGTAGCCTCTGTATTCTTACTACTCATTATGAACCCCCCTATGGTAATTCAATCGAAAATACCCATCTAACAGCAAAAATAAAAACTACAATAGCGATTATAGCCTCAAACCAATTATCTTCTAACCAACTTAATAATTCTTTCATATTTTCATTCCTTTCAAACATTCATCCATCTTTTATTGGGCCATCCTGACATGCCATTATTATAACCACAACCACACTTATTAATAAATACACCACAATCTAGACAGTGGGTCTCCTTACCACCACAATAAGGGGTATCACAATAAATATGTTCATAATAATCAGGGTGCAGGTTTTCGTGTTTACAGGCTTCGACCTTATCCCAAAACCTCTGGTTTTCTTTTTCTATCATCAACAATCTCTTTTTCCCACGAATATTAATTTCTTACTCATTTACCAACCTCCAGATAGATATTGTTTGTTAGAAATAGGTCCTGAGAACTTACTTACCTTTTCCATAAAATCGTTTCTAAAGAGACGTTTAAAAACCATTTCATACTCTTTTACTAATCCATTAGTATCTAAATCATTGTGCATACAATCAACGTTAGAAGCTTTTAAATTAAACTCCTCTTCTGTTATTTCTTTATTTATAAATTTACATAAATAATTATTAAATATTCTGCTGTAGAGATACCAAAGCTTATCCATATTTTCCAAAACCCTCTCTTTTTCTAAAATACCAAGTGATTACATTTTCTGACCTTTCTTCGACCAACACGGCTTCTGAGGGTTTAAGTCCAGTCTCTTTAATAAAAGCTACAGCTAAAGCTTCTAAGTGTGCTGCTTTTTTACTAGATACTTCTTCTATAATGTCTTCCGTTTTTTTTGAACACTTGCAATTATATGGCGGGGCGAAATAAATATCATGACATGTGGGGCAAGAATAAAGAGCCACCGGACCATCTCCCGTTCTAATGTTTTCCTTGAAATGATGCCGCCAGTGGTCCTCTGTTACAATATTATGAGTTTTAGCATATTCATTTAGTTTCATTTATTCCTATTTCCCCTCCCTCTCTAAAAGTTTAGACTCCTCAAACCAAGCCTTCTAATTTAATCATCACACAAACCTCCACATCTATTTAGGGAGGACTTCTTAACCTTATGAAGAGAGGTACTCCCTGCCTTTTTTACTATCAATCTATTTTTTGAGTGAATACTAAAGACTATTACGATGTCTCCTACCTGGAAAATAAATGGACAACATAAAGTGGGAAGGAGCTCAGTAAGTTTAAAAGTCTTGTTTGTATAATCAAAATTTTTATTAAGCATTTATCATATCCTTTTTCTCTAAGAGCTTAGATTCTTCACCGTTAATAAAATTTAAAGTCATTACTTTTTTTTCTCCAGTTTCTTGAACTAATATATTCATTAAGACAACTATAGTCTCTCCACCAAGGGGAGGCATTAAAAAACTAAGCCCTGGAATGTCAGGCTTCCAACCAGCTGCGTAACCTTCTTTGCCTTCGGCTTGTAATTCCTTTAGATACTCTTCATGTTCATTCATATCTATTTTCATAAATTCATCATAGATTGTCTTCCTAAGACTATAAGGTAAATCTCCGATTTTACCACCCTTATTCTCAACATGAAATTCTAAATCAGATTCTTTTTTAAGCATTATTTTAATCCTCCTCCGACTAATCTACCTATGTGGTAAGCCCTGCTCACAGCCAATTCCCCCATCTTTTCGGCTTCCCAAAATTGAAAATTCAAATTACAATTGTGTAAACCAACTTTTTTAGCAGGATATAAAGATTGGTTAAAGAAGGGATGTATAATACGAAACATAGTAGTTACAATCTCCTTTCTTATATAATTCTATAGCCAAGACAGAAGTATAATGAAAAATGTGCTGGTAGATATGTTGATATTTTTTGGTTACATACAAACCTTCTTCCCATACAATAGGATCTCTGTAATCTATACCATTTTTAATAAGATTTTTCTCCACTTTATGCATATATTTTCTAGAGCATCTTATGAGACTGTAATGTCCTTCATAGAAATAATGCCATAAAGGATCTTTGTGTAGAATTGTGTCGTAAATATAAACTATACGGCCAAACGCTGTATCCATTCCAGAGTCATTAAACTTGTCCAGCTTAAATTCCACTATCTCATTTCTATTAAAGATTATCATTTTAACCCTCCTCTATCTCATCCTCTTACTCTATACCTTCTGTAAATAAATTCATGGGAATAGTTTTATATTTAACGGACTTATTCTTAAAATCAAAGAAACCCCATGTTATAAGAAGAGCTATGGCCAAACAAAGAAACCATTTAACAACAACGGTTAAATACTTTCCTTCATGCCTTGGTTTTTCACAATTACATACCATACTCATTCTACTACCTCCTTTAGTATTAAATATGGAATATTAAACCTTTTTACAATTTAATTATTCTATTTAACTCCTTTGCTAACATTTTTCAACATCATAATGATCCCCCTCTTAATTGTAACTACTAAAGACCAAAGCTCTCTTACATTTTATACACACAACTCTAAACAAGGGATCTTTGTTTCCTGCGATTAATCTGAATTTGTCGTTATTACATTTGGAACAAAAGAAAGGACCTACAGGAGGTTCCTTTACAAAAATAAGCATGCACATAAAAATCCCAGAACTTTTACATTTCAAACAAGTAACATCAAACATACTAGCATCGTTGTCTGCCCGCTTGGATAAACTAAACCTAGCATTCTTACATTTACATTTATGTTTTTTCATCTTCATTATCCTTTAACAACTTAATAAAATTAAAGATTATATCAGTGCCCCACATTAAAAAAACAAAAGGTACCATAAATATCCAACCAAGTCCCATAATAGCCGCGCTTTCTGAACTCACTTCCTCTCCTACCATTTTCACAACAACAGAAACTACTAAAGCTATCACTAAGTACATTATTATTGTTATTATCATTTATTTTTACCCTCCTTCGAACAATTTATACTCTACGTACAAACGAATGGTAGGATGTAAACACATATTGTTTTTATTTTTAATATACCACTTCTTAATATCAAGTTTATCTACAACTTTGCCCGCACCTTTCCAATCACAAAACATTTCCTTCATGTATTCATCAGCCATGGAAAGTGCTTTGGTTTCTCCCTCATCTTCAGGATGAAGCAGCCAAGCGAAATCAAAATCTATATCACTGTTATCTTTGGTTCCATAAAAATGTTCAGCATAAGGAAAAAATTCACTCGGCCTTAATTTACTAAGATCATGAGTTACTCCTCTCCACCATATACCCTCTTTCCAACACTCTATGAACACATACCATTTATGTCTTACAAGAAAAGATAAATATTTAAAATACATCATCCTACCACCCTTATAAGTTTATATCCTAACTCATACAAAACAAAACATACTATAATAATAATCCATATTAAACAGCTGGGAAAAAATCTCCACGCTTGTTTACCTTTCTTATATCCATACTCATATCCCTGTTTATAAGATTTATCTAAAAGTATTCTAAAAGTATTAACATCCATTACCATTCAACTCCATAAGATATTTCTAAGCGGTGACTATTAATACCGATATCTTCGTCACTAAACAACGCTGAGTCGTGTCTAAACCCATAACCCAACTTAACAAAGATATGCTCATCCAAGAAAAATTTTACACCCGTACCGTATTGTACTAAAGCAGGTAAAGCATTATCAATCAAAGATTCGGCTGGAAATGCACTCCAGTAACCTAAACCTACCCCGCAGTCTAAATACAAAGATCCCCAAGTTAACTTCACATAATCATATTCAAAACCTAAAATAATACTAAAGTTAGTAGCATCTACTTCACTAAAATTAAACTTACTTAAAGATAATTCCACAGTAGTATCTAACGTAGAAGTTATATCTACTCCTTTAATTAGAGACACGGTGTTAAAAGACCAATCGTCCTTATCCGTATGAGGCCACTTAGGAAAGTAATCCTTAGGAATTTGAGTTCCCAAAGAATACTTAAGTTCTGCGGTTTCAGCGTAAACCATAGGTGTAAATGTTAAAAGCAAAATAATACTAAGTAGTATACGCATGGTTATACCTCCTTACTATCCTGCTTCTTATATTTATCCTTCAATCTCGTGAGTAGATGTCTTTCTTCCTTTTCTTTGTCTTCTTTCCGGTGTAGCTCTTTTGCTTCTGTTGCTTTTACTGTGAGCCTTTTAAAGCAATCTTTAACACGTTCAATACTTCCCTCATCAACTTCTTCTACCTCATATATAGTATCTATAGAAAGATCTCCGCCATAACTTTTCCATTTATCCAACATGGATACTGCTATACTGTCTAAGTCACCATACTCTTCCGTTTGGTCGCTGGTTACCCGATGACAATGGCACCATTCTCCATTGCCAGTTGTGTACGTTACTAAGTACTTCATTTTAAATCCTCCTCTATTGTGATGGTAAAGATATCTGCTTCTATTTCTAAAAACCCATCTTCATTATTATATGAATCACTAGAAGCTGTATAGATAATAAGATCGATAAGAGGTACTACAGGAGGATCGTCTATTATCCTAAAGATATTCCCTTGTTTCAATTCACTAAAAGGTATTTCCATCCACCCATGGGCTGCTGTTCTAAAGATTCTTCTCCTTTGTTTCCCCGCCGATTTTTTAAGTATCTTCAAAGAGTCTGGTGTAGTAAGTGCTACTCCATTGTCTAAATTTTCCTCATAATTTTTTTCGAAGAAATCCTTTACAACATACCACCTATTATCATTATTATCGTTGCGGGCTATCATACCTCCTAATTCAGGAGTATCCTCTTTGTTAACAGAAACACCTGATAAATCTTCTCCTAGTATGTAAGGTCTCATTTCTTGTATTGCTGTTTTTCTATAAAATTTCCACATAGTAGCCTCCTTATTTTTTTGTATTTTTTTTGTACCGCTCATTTCTTTCTTTTTTCCATAGCTCTAATACTTCTAAAGTTAGGTACTCGGGCTTTTTCCCGGCCAGCTCAGCCGCATCTATGAGCTCTACATTTAGATAATCTAAAACCGCAGCCTCATCAGTATAGTCACCTTCAAAAGGAGATAGCTCTATGGCTCTAAAAGGTTTGACCGTACCATAGGGAGGGTTATCGTCCCAATGATTTTCTTCAAATAAAAAATTATCGGCGAACATAAATCTAGAAATTAAAAAGCACCGCTTAGCCGCTACCCAAATTCCTAGATTAGTATTCTTACCATCTATCTTATATAGGTAACCATCTTTAAGTTCTTCCATTTTAATGTATTCCCCTTTCACCTCTGATCCACAACTGTCACATTAGCCCTAGGCCAAGGTTCGGGAGGTATAATTCCCCCCGCTTTTTTACATTTTTCACATTTATGATTGTACTTCCAAGAATCTATACCTATTTTACCCTCATACCATTCTCCCCAGACGTGGGAACAGAAAACTCTTTTCAACTTCGATACTAATTTTACTCCCTTTAAGTAATAATACAATTTCTTAATACCAAGAAATACTCCTACTAAAGGGGTTCCTAGTAAGACAATGAACAATAAGACAGACAAAATAAAAGTATCAAAAAAGGTAACGGATGAGACAGTTAATTCTTCTATACCTTGTTCATCTTTAGTGTAATTTATTTTCATGTTATTTTCCTATCTCCTTTCATTTTTTATTATTAATATAAAATATATTAAAAAAAAACTTGATATTTTATAAATAATGCATATATATATCTTTTAGTTAGGGGCGCCGGTCAATAGTAGGATCCTTATAGGCTGCTGCCCACATCTTTTCCTTATTCTTTTATTAGTTTTTTTAATAGCCACGTCCCTTTTTCAATTATTAATATAGAAAGACAATAAAGTAAAAAGCCGGGCCAAAACACCCCTTTTACAAAGCTTTCTGTAGAAGAAACAAAATCATGTCTCCTATAGTAATTTTCTAATATAGCCACTACGAACACTATTACTAAATAGATTGCGTAAAATATCATTTTAAATCTCCTTTAATTTTGTTTGGGTCTACATTATTTTGAAGAGGTACTGTCCAAATGTTTAAGACAGTTGTCAATAAGATGTTGCTCTGAAGATGATTTTGGTTTACATTTATTACATGCTTTGTAGGTACCTGTTCTTAAATCAACTCCTAGTATAATGCTCTTACTGCCACAAACACACCTTACCTTCCACAAAGTCTGACGATATTTATTTTCCCCTACATCTTTTATTACTAACCACTTACTGTACCTATTACCTAACTCATTTACAGGTTCATACATCTTGCACTCCTATTAATTCCCAGTGAGGATAAACTGTAGGGACAGCTCCTAATAAATTATCCATGTCATGAAGGAGGAACAGGGCTTCTGCACTTAACAATAAAATCTCTTCTAGTATTTCATTTCTTTCCGTAGACTCATTCAATCTATGAAAGGTGGCTTCCCAAGTAGATAACCAAGAGGACTTGGACTCAGACGTTTTTACTCCTTGCCAATAGCTTTTCAAGAATGAACTGTCCTCTAATTTATGTAATAGGTGAAACAGGGATCTAGTGTATTCTTTTTCTTCCATTTTTTCTATCCTCCCATAAGTATAGGCAATACAAAAATATCTACTACCATTATAATTAAAACTATTAACGCTGTAGGAAAAAGATATTCATCCATATTTAACTCCTATATTTAATAATCTTTACGTCCTGTTAATTTCTCATTCTTTTTTACTCCTTTAATTTATATACAGCATATCCAACTAGATCTTCTATTCTATTCATGATACAAGCACCACAAAGTAAACC
>SDBT01001410.1_pt1 | contig 42228 bp, 40 predicted proteins | sample 2277101 | NCBI WGS metagenome assembly SDBT01 (sample SAMN10404973, study PRJNA504765) | marine sediment metagenome | isolation source: marine sediment core GS10_PC15, 103 cmbsf | place: Arctic Ocean: Southern Knipovich Ridge | collected 2010 | reverse complement strand
ATATAATATATATGTATATATATTAAAACTTTATTTGATATTACTTTCAATTGCATTTGTGCAAGTTTTATTTATTTCACTTAAAATCGTTTCATCTTTTTTTATACCTGCCATTTCTTTTAATTTTTTAGCACTAACTAATACCCTCGAATTAAACGATGAAATTGCTTGATTATATCCATCAACTGCTGCTGATAAATTTTTACCCACTTTAGAAAAATGAGTGGTTAGAATATTTAATCTATCATAAAGTTCACTTCCTAATTTTGCTATTTCAGAAGCATTTTTAGAAATAGTTTCCTGCTTCCATGAATATGCAATTGCTTTTAAAATAGCAATAAGCGTTGTTGGAGTTGCAAGTATCACATTTTTTCTAGCTGCCATTTCTAAAATTGTTGGATCTATTTGAATAGCAGAACTTAATAATGATTCAGCTGGAAGAAATAAAATTACATATTCTAATGATTTAGCAAATTTAGAAAAGTACTCTTTAGATGCTAAATCCTTAATATGTAATCTTAATTTTTGAGTATGTTGTTTTAATTTTTCTTGTTTTATAGTTTCATTTGCATCTTGAGATTCTAAAAATAAATCAAATGGGGTTTTTGCATCGATAATAATTTGTCTATCGTTGGGAAGGTTTATTACAAAATCAGGTCTGTATACTTTATCGTCAAAACTTTGAGATTTCTGTTCATAAAAGTCACAATTATTAACAAGTCCTGTAAGCTCTAAAATCCTTTTTAAATGTAACTGCCCCCATGCTCCTTTGATATTTGGTGATTTTAAAGAAGATGCTAAATTATGAGTCTCTTTTCTTAAATGATTTTCTGAATCAATTAATGATTCTATTTGTTTATTCAATTCTGCAAAAGATGCACTTCTTTGTTTTTCTATCTGTTTTGTATAACCATCTAATTTTTCTAATGTCTCTTTTAGAGGATTTAAAGTTAACTCTAATTGTTTTTGTTTACTTTCTACATCTAATGTCATTTTTTCTTGATATTTGTCAAAAGTAGCTTTAGCCAGATCTAAAAAAGACCTATTACTTTGAGATGTAATATCATAAGATAGGCTTTTAAAATTATCCATCATCGTTTTTTTATTTTTTTTGAAAAAACTTTGGATAAATAAATAGATAAAAATGCAAAAAAACAAAATAACACAAATACTTACAATAAATAAAAACATATGACAATTCTCCTAAAAAAAGCATAGAGAATTGATTAATAGATTAAAACGAAAATTTAATCTTCATCATCCATTTCAAAATCTTTAAGTGTCTTAGATTTTTTTCCAGCAATAATCCTAATAATAGATAGAGTCAAAGCAATTAACACATACAACCATGAAATTACAGCTAAAACAATCGAAAAATAATAAAAAATTCCATATAAAATAAATATAGCTATTACAACACTTAAAAAAGCTAAATGAAAAGAAGGGATTTTAAAATTTAAACCTTTTAACGAAGGGAATTTAAATTTAGAAAGCATGAAATATCCTAAAACGATCATAATACAAGACAAAGTAATAGATCTTGAAGTATGAGAGATTGTTCCAATCTTATCATTTATTAACGGTGAGAGCATTATCAAATTAGCAGAAATAGCACAAGCCGCCGCTGCAGGTATTGGTAATCCTGTAAAATGTTTGTTAAATATATTAAAATTCTTATTAAAAAACTTTATATCTTCATTTTTACCTTTAGGGTTAGTTGGCTTAACGGTAAACCTAACTAATCTAAGTACTCCACTGAGTGAAAAAATCATACATCCAGATGCCGCCAAAAAAGATAAATATGTACCTTGCTGCAAGGATAAGGTTTTTAAAAGTAGTACAGAAGGTGCAACCCCAAAAGTAATAGCATCCGATAAAGAATCAAACATCACTCCAAACTCACTCTCAGCTTTAAAAGCTCTAGCAATAGTCCCATCTATAAAATCTGCAAAAGCTGTCAGTATCAAAAGTAAAGCTGCTTTTTTAACCATTTCAAAACTACCGGTTCCCGGTTCTATCATATTAACTTTGAAAATGACAAACAAACCACAAGACAAGCCAAAAGCTGTTACCATATTAGGAATTAAAGATATTTTTTTCATAAAACCCTAAAATATTTCGTTTTTAATAAATTTTAACCATATATTATATTATTAAACAGTTATTATTTTGGAAATCTATTAAAAAATAATTTTATTGTTATGATATAATAAAATTAAAAAGGTCTAAAAAATGGAAGAAAAAAATACTAAATCATTTAAATCCAACTCTTTAAATACAAATGAAAAGAAATTAGATCTTTTAAAAAAAGATTTAGAAGTTAATATTCAAGAGCAAGTAATTGTAAATAAAAGGATTATGCTTCTAAAAGAGAGTATGCAAGAAATCCCAAACACCAATCCAGATTATGTTATTTTAATAACACAACATAAAATGGATCTAATAGAATTAGATGAACTTAAAAGCAGAGAAGAAGATTTAAAAACTCAAATAATCAGCTTTGGAAATTAGAATTTAATTAAATTAAATTCAAATCTATTAATTACATTTATTTAAAAATTAGTCGTTTATAATAAAAAATGACATTTTAGCATATTTAAATACAATTAAATACCTTTTTAATTATACTTAATTATAAGAAAGAGTTATTTAATTGGAGGTTTATTTATGAAAAAAACTACAAGAAAAAAAAGTTCCCCTACTAAGACAAATTATAAAAAGCAATTTGAAGACATAGAAAAGAAAATTAATAAGGCTTGTAAAAAATTAAACAGTCATATTAAAAAAAATGAGCCCTATGAAAAAATTGAAGCTGATAATAACGAAATTTTAATGCTTTTAGGAGAATGCAATTACATGGTTAGAGAGTTTCATAATTATCAGAAAAAAATAAAATAGCCAAAAAATTAAAATTACCCTAACTTAGTATACTTAAAACATTTAAGTTAGGTAATTCTTATGTTCGAATTTAATAAAGTCAATAATAAATATAAAAATTTTAAAGTTACAAGATATCAAAAAATCGATGAAATTAAAATTGAGTTGATAGAACTTGTTCATGAAAAAACTTCATCTAAAGTCATAAAAATCTTAAATGATGACGATGAAAAACTTTTTAGTTTTTCTTTTAAAACATATCCTGATAGCTCAAATGGAGCTGCACATATCCTAGAACATACAACGCTTTGTGGATCAGAAAAATTTCCAATAAGAGATCCTTTTTTTATGATGCTTCGAAGAAGTTTGAATACTTTTATGAATGCTATGACAGGCTCTGATTTCACATGTTATCCAGCATCTTCAATGTTAGAAAAGGATTATTTTAACTTAATGGAAGTCTATTTAGATGCAATTTTCCATCCTAAGCTAAATAAATTAGATTTTTTGCAAGAAGGACATAGATTAGAATTTGAAAACCCAAATGACCCTAATTCTTTAAAATTCAAAGGAGTTGTATATAATGAAATGAAAGGAGCTATGTCTAATGTAGATAATAGGATATGGCATAAAATGATGGAAAAAATTATGCCTAATCTAACATATGCTTTTAATTCAGGTGGGGAACCTAAAGAAATTTTAAATTTATCGCATTCGCAATTACTTGATTTTCATGATAAATTTTATCATCCATCTAGATGTTTGTTTTTTTTCTATGGCAGTTTAGATTTAACAAAAGAGCTTGATTTCATCGAAGAAAATGCTTTAAAAAATATTAAACAAGTATCAGATATCCCACCTATACAAAAACAAAAAAGATTTTTAAAACCTTTTAATTTTAATGAAAAATATCCCATTGCTGAAAATAAAGATTTAGATGATAAAGCAATTATTACAATTGGTTTTTTAACAACTTCTATTGAAAATCAACTTGAATTATATGCTCTTCAAATAATTGATACTATCTTAATGGGAACAGATGGATCCTATTTAAAAAGAGCATTAGTAGAGTCTAAACTTGTTAAACAAGTAGATTCATTAATGGATAATGAAATTAGTGAAATTCCATATGTTATAAACTTGAAAGGATGTAATAAGAATAATAAAGACAAGATTGTAAATTTAATAAATACAACTTTAGAAAATTTAATACAAAATGATATTCCAAAAAATTTAATAGATTCAGCTCTTCATCAACTAGAATTTTCAAGAACAGAAATTTCATCAGAATATGGGCCTTATGGTCTTATGTTATTTTTTAGATCAGCACTTTTAAAACAACATGGTGTGGATATAGAAAATGCACTTGTAATCCATACATTATTTAAAGAACTAAGAGAAAAATTTAAAAATCCAAATTACATAAAAGAGTTAATTAAAAAATATTTTTTGAATAATAATCATAAAGTTACAATTATCTTTGAACCTGATATAAATCTTTCAAATAAAGAGGCTATAGAAGAGAAAAAAAGTTTAGAAGAAATACAAAAAAAATTATCTAAATCACAAATAGAAAATATTATAAAAGAAACACAGGAATTAAAAAAGTATCAAGAAACTGTAAAATTTCAGTCTAAAGATTGCCTTCCTAAAATAAAAATTTCAGAGATAAATAAAGATCCTAAAAATTATCCTTTAGAACATGAAAAAATAAATTCTTTAAACTTATATCACCATAATTGTTTTACAAATGATATTGTATATGTAGACTTAATTTATGATCTTCCAAAACTTACTTTAGAAGAGTTAGATCATTTATCTTTGTTTGCAAACATTTTAACAGAAATAGGATCAAAAGATAGAGACTACATTGAGAATTTAGAATACATACAAAAATATACAGGTGGAATAGAAGCTAATATTTCTATCAATACTGATGCTTTTGATTTTAATTCTTTTAAACCCTCTTTTATTATAAGTTCAAAAGCTCTTTTTAGAAATACACAAAAAATGTTTGATATAATCAAAGATATTATTAAAACACCTGATTTTGAAGATAAAAATAGAATCAAAGATATATTAATATCGAACTATGTTTATTTAGAAAACTCTTTACCTTCGCATTCTATGAAATATGCTATAGAATTATCAAGAGAGTCGTTAACTAACCCTAGCTTTATTGATTCCAAGCTATATGGAATCGATTATTTTATTAAATTAAAAAAAATAGTTTCTGATATAGATAAAAACTTAGATCCTTTAATTGATGTTTTAAAAAGACTACAAAATAAACTTTTATTACTTGAAAATGCAACTATTGTTTTAGATTGTTCAAAAGATAATTTAGAATCTCTTAAAAAAAGTAATTTTTATAATATTGAAGAAATTTCAAAAAACAAATTTGATAAATTTACATTTGATTTTGAAATAAAAAAACCTCAATCTCAAGCAGCGCTTATCTCTTCATCAGTTTCTTTTAATGCATCTTCATACAAAACTATTGGATTTACTCATGAAGATTCTGCAAACTTATTAATTGCCTCATATGTTATGAAAAATAATTTTTTACATACTTTAATAAGAGAGATTGGAGGAGCATATGGATCTTCTGCTACTTATTCACCAAACAGTGCTATATTTACTTTAAGCAGTTATAGAGATCCTCATATTAATTCAACTCTAAATGCTTTTAAGACTGCAATTATAGAAGTTTCAAAAGGAAATTTTTCTTTAGAAGAATTAGAAGAAGCTAAACTTAGTATAATTCAAAAATTTGATTCCCCTATCTCTCCTGGATACAGAGCCATGTCTTCTTATGGTCTCTTGAAATCTAATAAAACTTTTGAAATGAGGAAAAAATATAGAATAAAACTACTAGAAGCTAAAAAAGAAGATGTAATAAAAGCTAGCACTAAACATATGTTAAATCAAATAGATGAAATGATTATATCTACTTTTACATCTAAGGAATTATTAGATAAAGAAAAACCCAATTTAGCTATAAAAAATATTTAAGTATCGTGTGTGTTTTTTGGTAAAAAATCTCTAAATGTTTTTTGATCTTTTACTTTTTCAAAATATTTTTCATTTTTAGTTTTTTCTATATCTAAATTTCCAAACTGCTTAGCTGTTAAAAGCCAGCCTGCTGCAGGTTTTGCTAAGTTTAACACAGCAAAAGATCTGGCATTATTTAATGCTACTTCTTGAGTTGGATGTAAGTTATAACATTTAGAAGAAAGTTTTTCGACTAGCTTATAATTTTCATTTTCAAAAGCTAATTTATGTAAAATATAAATTGCGTTGTCTTGTATATCATCTTCAATATCTAGTAAATATTCATATGCTTTTTTAAAATTTTTACTTTGATATTCTATCATACCCAAATATTGCATGGCTGCAATATGAATCATCCCGCTTTTTGTTTTTTTACTTATCGTTAAAAAAAGCTCTTTTGCTTTTTCATAATTTTTATTTTGAAAAAATATCTCTGCTTGATTTAATGCATTTGCTAAATCTTGATTTCTATCCGTTTTAGAAATCTTTTTTGTTTTTCTGAACATATCAAAACTCTGAAAAGCAAATAAGAAAAATATTGCACCTATTAAATAAAATCTAAATGCAAATCCTAAAAGAGCTAAAATAAAAGCAAATACAAATCCTACAAGTAAAGAGATTTTAAAACCTTTAATTCCAAAAATACTTTCTAAAAAGATTCTAAGAAGTTGACCTCCATCCATTGGTAGGATAGGAAGTAAATTAATAATAGACCAAAAAAGATTTACTATTTGTAAGTTTTTAATAGATGCTAAAATAATTGGATTAGTAAAAAAATTACTATATAAAATTACTGTTGCTAAAAGATATAATAAAAAGCCAAAAATAGGCCCATTTAAAGTTATTATAAATTGTTTGTAATATTTTAAATTTTTACCTTGATAAGAGGTCATTCCACCAAGTGCTACTAATTGAATTTTTGGATTTTGCTTAAAAATAATAGCTGTTAAAGCATGTCCCATTTCATGTACTATAACAGATAAAAAAATGATCCCTACCCAAATAAGTGTCCCTAAAATAGATTGTGATATTAAAAAGCCAATTAAAAAAGAAAAAATCCAAAAAAACGGATGAATTGTAATTGGTATTCTACCTGGTATTGTAATCATATAACCCCATTTCTTTTATTTAATTTACTTATCTGCTAGAATATTATTTCTATCAACACTTTTTTTTATTATGTTTAATTTTTTCAAATCGAAATTTAAAAAAATATCAGAAAAACTAAAAAAAATATCTATTGGCAACAAGCTAAAAAATCTTTTTTCAAAAAAAATCGATGAAGATCTTTTTTTTGAATTAGAAAAACTTTTTTATGAATCAGATCTTGGTGCTAAACTGTCCATTGAACTTAGTGAAAAAATAAAAGAAATTATAAAGAAAAATCCTAATTTTAAATTTGAAGATATAATAGAAATTATAAAAAAAGATTTGCTTAATGAAATTGTAAAAGAAGATGAGAAAACAATAAAAAAACCCCATGTGATTATGGTAGTTGGGGTAAATGGAGCTGGAAAAACAACGAGTATAGCCAAACTTGCAAATTACTATAAAAGTCAAAACAAAAAAGTTTTAATAGCAGCAGCAGATACTTATAGAGCAGCAGCAGTAGATCAAATAGATATTTGGGCTAAAAAATTAAACATAGACATTGTAAAATCTACTCAAGGCTCTGATCCAGCAGCTTGTGTTTTTGATGCAATAACATCCGCTACTAAAAAAGATATAGATATTGTGATTATAGATACAGCAGGTAGATTGCATACCAAAATAGATCTTATGCAAGAACTTAATAAAATATCGAGAGTATCTAAAAAAGTAATAAGTGATGCTCCACATGAAACTATTTTAGTGCTTGATGCAACAACAGGCCAAAATGCATTAGATCAAGCTAAAATTTTTAATTCCTATGCACCTATTACTTCAATTTTTTTAACTAAATTAGATGGGACAGCAAAAGGCGGCATTGTAATATCTATCCAAAAAGAATTAAAAATTCCAATTAAATTTGTAGGTATTGGCGAAAAAGCAGATGATATTGAAATTTTTGATCCTACAGCTTTTATTGAAACTCTTCTCTCTATTAGTTAAAAAAAATCATAAAAATTTTCTTTGAGATTTATTTTTTATTAAAATTTTATAATAATAGTAAAAAAGTAAGTTAAGAACATGCAAGACAATATAAAAAAACTCTCAAAAGATACTATAGATTTTCTAAATGGTTTAGAAAATAAACGCCTTGTCTTATCAGATGATTCTTATCATTTTTTTAAAAAGGATATTGAAAATCAACTAACTAAAAAAACTCATTTTTCAACTCCTGATAAACCCAGTTTTTCATTTGAAAATAAAATATCTAAATCAAATATAGGAAAAGATAATTTCCGAAAAGAAACAACAGCTACCATTCCAAATAAAATTGAAAATTCACCCTCAAAAGAAAAAAATATCTTTAATGAAAAAATAGAAAAAGATACTTCTATTGAAACTAAAGACACAAAAGAACCTATCAAAATTGATAAACCAGTCCAAAGTGAATTTTCAGCAAATGAAAAAATAGAAATTCCAAATGCTAATTTTAATGAAATAAAATCTATTATTAAAAAAATATCTAATTTAGAATTTGAAAAACCATTAAATGATAAATTTGCAAAAGAAATTTTAAATAAACATAAATATAAAGATCAAATAAGCCCTATTTTAATACTAGCGTATACCGAAGATGAGAAATCCTTTAAGTTTCTGCAAAAATTATCTATAGCAATTACTAACTATTTTGCTGAGTGTAAAATAATTCTCGCCTATGAGCTTGAAAAAAAAGATAGTTGGCATAGTATTTTAGATAAAAGCTTAATTAAATATATCATTACAACCGATTATACTATTTTTGAAATGAAAAATTTAAAAAAATATTTTTTAGAAAATTCTTCTAAAAAAGAAAAGTTTTTAAATGAAATACCTCTCATTCTTCTTCCAGATATTATTTTATATTTAAAAGAGCCTATGCTTAAAGCATCTTTATTTAAAATGCTAAATCAAAAACTAAAAAACATAAATGAATGATAATAAATACGCTTCAGTTATTTTAGAAACTAACATTGATAAACCCTTAGATTATAAAATACCCGATACTTTAATTAATAAATTATATGTAGGTAATTTAGTTGAAGTGCCTATTAGAGGTATTTTTAAAAAAGCATATATTTATGAATTAAAAAATAAAACTAGCATTAACAAAACTTTTTTCATAAAACGCTTAGTAATTAAAGAACCCATTTCTAAAGAGCTTTTAAAACTCTCTATTTGGATGAGTAAATATTATATATGTAGTTTATCTAAAATATTAAAATTAATAATTCCAACAAGCATTAGAAAAGAAATAGATATCAAAACTAAACTTTTTATATCTTCAAATAAAAGCAAAAATGAACTTTTAAAAATCATTTCATCTTCAATAAAAAAATCCCCTACACAAGTAAAAGTATTAAGTGAATTTTTAAAGATAAAAAAAGGAATTTTTTTATCTGATTTATTAAAAATTACAAACACATCCAAAAGCCCTGTTGATACTTTAATCAAAAAAAATATTTTAAAATCTAAAAAATTAGATTTAGATCATGATAACTTTTTATTTAACCAAAGTTTTTTTTATACAAAAGAAAAAAAATTAACTGAAAATCAAAAAGAAGCTTTTGATAAAATTAATAATTCTCTTGAAAAAAATATATTTCAAACTCATTTAATTTTTGGAATTACTGGTAGCGGAAAAACTGAAATATATCTTCAAGCTATAAAAAAAGCACTAATATTAAAAAAATCTATAATTATGCTAGTGCCAGAAGTTGCATTAACAGAGCAGACAATTTTAAGATTTAAAGAAAGATTCACTGAAAAAATAGCAATCATCCATCATAAAAAAAGTATGGGTGAAAAAAGTAAAGCCTTTCTAGAAATGCAAGAGGGCAAAATAAACATTGTCATCGGAGCTAGGTCTGCTGTTTTTGCACCTTTGAAAAATTTAGGATTAATTATTGTAGATGAGGAGCACGATACATCTTATAAACAAATAGATGAAATGCCTACCTATAATGCAAAACATATTGCTATAAAAAGAGCGCAAATTGAAAATGCAACCGTTATCTTAGGCTCTGCTACTCCTTCTATTGAAAGCTATTATAATGCTTTAAATAATAAATATATCTTAAGTCATTTAGATAGTCGAATTGGAGTTGCTAAACTTCCTAAAATAAATACAGTAGATATGAAAAATGAAATAATAAAAAAAACATCTTATATTTATTTTTCTCAAACATTATTAGACGCCATAAAAAAAAGATATGAAAAAGGAGAGCAAACACTTTTATTTTTAAATAGAAGGGGCTTTCATACAAACTTGTATTGTACATCTTGCGCTTTTGTTTTTAGATGTAAACATTGCGATGTTTCATTAACATACCATAAAACATCTGATCAGCTTTCTTGTCATCTATGTAATGCACATATAAAAAAACCAAAAATCTGCCCTAATTGTAAAGGAAAAGATTATATTAAATTTAAAGGTTTTGGAACTGAACATGTTGAATCTTATTTAAAATACATTTTCCCATTTATGAAAGTTTTAAGATTAGATAGAGATACAACAAGTAGCAAAAGTAGTTTTGAAGATATATTAAAAAAATTTAGATCTTCAAAAGCTGATGTATTAATTGGAACTCAAATGATTGTAAAAGGTCATCATTTTCCAGCCGTTACTTTAGTTGGTGTATTAAATACAGACTCTGCTCTAAATATTGCTGATTTTAGATCTTCAGAATATGTTTTTTCTCTTTTAACACAAGTATCTGGAAGATCCGGTAGAGAAGATCTTTTAGGAGAGGTAATTATCCAAACGAATATGCCTTTTAACCCAACTATTCAATTATCTTTAAAACAAGATTATGTAGCTTTTTATAAAAAAGAAGTAGAGCAAAGAAAATTATTTGATTACCCCCCATTTACACAAATGGCTAAAATCGTTTTTTCTAGTTTAGATGAAAATTCGGCAAAAATAAAATCTGAAGAATTCAGAAAAAAATTGATTGAAAATTTAAGCAAAGATTTTATAATTCATCCATCAATGCCAACATATAAAACTAAAGTAAAAGATCTATATAGCTATCAAATAATTATAAGATTTAAAAATTTAAATCTTTTAATTAATACAATAAATGAAATTAAAAAATCTTTTAAAATTTTAAAAAAAACATCTATGTTAATAGATATAGATCCTATTTTTACTTAAATTTAAATTCTAAAATCATAAATTGCATAACCTCTTCTAAGCACCCTTCTGCCTAATATAGGATCTAGCCCAGCCTGGATAGCCATTTTTTTATAACCATACAACTGATCTGTTTTTATAGGATTGTTTGATATCTTAAATATCATCAACTCATCTAATTCATCCAACTCTTTAGGTAATATTTCTATTTCATTACTTTGAGCTTCAAAAAATTGCAATCCTTTTTGTAATAATACAAATGCAGGGATTGTTTTTAATTTATTTTTACTAATGTTTAATTCAAATAGATCTTTTGTTACAATCTGATCAGGTATTTCTTCTATTTCATTTCCAGAAATATTTAAACTTTGTAGTTTAGATAAATTTTTAATCTGATCTGGAAAATGTTTCAATCCATTAAAATAAAGATCTAATAAAAATAAATTATTTAATTCTGTAAATGATTGAGGTAGTTTTTTTAAATGATTTTTTCTAATTGAAAATTCTTCAAGTTTTTTTAAATCTCCTATTTCTTCAGGCAGATTTTTTATTAAATTATTATTTAAATATAAAACTTTTAAGTTTTTTAAGTCTTTAATCCAAGATGGAACATTTTTTATTAAATTATTATTTAAAATTAATTTTTCTAAATTTCTAAATTTTTTAATCTCTTCTGGAAAGCAAGTTAAATTTGATCTAGAAAAATCAATTTCTGTTACTCCATCTATTAAATTTTGATTTTTTTCTAAAAACATTTTCATCATAGAATTTTTTGTTCTCATATCAGTAATGATTTTTTGTTTTTCTATGCTTTGAATATACTCTTTTCCACCTGGCAATAAATTTAAAACTATTTCTAACTGATATTCCTTTATTTTTAAAATTCTAGATCTTCTTTCCACAAATTTTTCTAGTAAATAGGCATTTTCTAAATTAAATTCCTCAACGCTAAGTCCAAGTTTAATATATTCAGTTTTTTGAAATACAAACACCTTTTCCATTAAAGTGATAAATTCCATTTTCGGATCAAATTCAATACCAATTTCATTTGCAATTTTTTCTTTTACTTTTTCATCTTTAATTTCCTTACTTGCTAAATCAAATGCTTTTTTTAAAACTTTTTTAGCAATATGTTCTGAATACACTGTTATTAATTTTTTATTTCCTACTGTATACTTAGGATGAGGTAAATAAGTTAATATTTCAGCTATTACTTCAATTGGCAAATCTACTAAAGTTAATTTTTTATCATCTAAAGCATCGGCTTTATGAATATCCAAATGTAAGACATCAGCTCTTCTTTTAAGCAATTCACCTTCTGAAGACTCTTCACTTTCAGTTGTTGCAATTTCTAAATGTTTGTCTAAAACCCTTCTGATTTTTTTTTTAACAAAAGGGTTTTCAACACTTGGATCTTTTTTATGTATTTCTACAGGTTCAATACTTGCTCTTCTTTTTATTGGGGAGGCCATTTAAATTATCCTTGTTTTATTAAAACTTGGGATAATATAAATTAAAAACGAAATTGAATAAACATTAAAATAATTTATTGTGGTTTTCTTATATAATTTAATTAAACTGTAAACTTGCCTGTTTTTTAAAAAATTCAAGTCCATTAATTATTTTCATTGTATTTTTTTTTGCTTCTTGTAAAAAGATTGTATCTTTAGGATTATAAACCACATCGAAAGCTATTTTATTAGATATTAAATATTTTTTATTGATTGGCATGATATTTTTCATAGAACAAGAAGTTGCATTTATTATTATATCATAATCTTGATAGAATTTTATATCTTCTAAAGATCCATATTTACAATTTAATGAATTCGCTATTTCTTTAGCTTTTGATTTTGTTCTATTTAAGATTATAAGATTTACTTTTTTTGTTTTAATAAAATTAGCTATAGCCTTAGCAGTGCCCCCTGATCCTAAAATAACTACTGTCTTTTTTTCTAAATCAATCCTTTTTTCTATTAGAGATATACATGCTATAGCATCAGTATTATAACCAATTAATTTATTATCTTTGATATCAATAGTATTTATTGAATTTACTTTTGATAGATCTTCATCTATAAATTTTAAAGCCTCTTCTTTAAATGGCATACTTATAGAAAGTCCTTTAAATGGAAAGTTTTTAATGTTTTCAAAAAAATATTGAAGTTCATTTTCTTTAAGAAAGATTTTTACATATATAGCGTTTTTATTTTCTTTTTGAAATCTTTTATTATGATAGATATGAGAGATGCTTTTATTTATGGGGTTTGCTAATAAAGCAAATATTTTAGTATTTTGATTTACTTTTTTAAAATCATATATACCTAAAAAATCATCTAATAAAAACTGCCCTAAGGCTGTTTGTTTTTCAATGTAACAATAAGTAATAGGGCTATTAAATATTTTAGAGATTAACCTTTGAAATGAATACTCTTTTGATATTGAAATTCCAATTATATTGTTATCTTTATTGTTTTTCTTTAAAAAAAATAACATTTTAAATGCATCGTTTATGTTATTTGCTTTGCATGCAATTTTATAAAAAGAAGCCCTCTTCTTTTGTATTTTAGATAAGATAAGATCTAAATTAGGAGTTTTTTTGAAATTATGATAAGACAGTATTATTTTAATATTTGGATAATTTTGATTTATTTTATCTATTATTTTTTTATCTGTATCATATTCAAGATCTATGAAAGTAGGATTTAGTTTTAAAAAATCAAATAACTTATCAAAATAGAAATTATTTTTTTTAAAAGTAAAAATTACTTTTTTATCAAAAAGATCTAAAAAACTTTTAATCTCATCAATTTCAAATTTATCAATTAGATCAAATCTAACTTCAATTGCATCAGCTTTATAAGAGTTGTTTATTTGAGCAATAATTGACTTTTCATCAGAACCTGACACAACAGAGGTTGTCATAAAACAAATCCATTCCTAGCCCAAACAAAAGCCTTTTCGATCGTTTCTTTATCAACCTCTATATCGAAAATTGCATTTCCTATTTCCTTTAATAAAACAAATCTAATTGAATTGAATTTATTTTTTTTATCTTTTGAGATGCCTTTGTAAAGTTTTTCAAAGTTATATGATATATCTTCATCTAAAAATTTATTAATTTTTAAGTAAGATATTATTTCTTTTAAATCTTCAAAAGATAGATGATTTAAAATATAAGAAAGATAAGACTCTATAGCCATTCCAATTAAAACTGCTTTTCCGTGGGTTGTTTTATAATTAGAGATAGTCTCTATTGCATGAGCAAATGTATGACCAAAATTTAATTTTTTTCTTATATTTTCTTCAAAAAGATCTTTTTCTATTAGTTCTTTTTTTAAAATTATTGATTTTTGTATGATATCTTCCATTGATAGTTTTGAACTTTTAAGTTCATAAAAAAAATCTCTAGATAATATCAAAGAGTGTTTTATAGTCTCTGAAATTCCATATTTAACATCTGTTTTATTTAGAGTTTCTAAAAAATTTATATCATTAAATATTGCAATTGGATTGTAAATAGATCCTATTTGATTTTTTGCATATTTGGTATTAACGCCTGTTTTTCCTCCAATTGAAGCATCTGTCATTGATAAGATAGTTGTTGGAATATAAATAGATTTAATGCCTCTTAAATATGTAGCTGCTATAAATCCAGCCATATCTAACACGACTCCCCCACCTATTGCTATTATTAAAGTATCTTTAGTGAAGTGATTTTCAATTAGTTTATTTTCTAGTTTTTCTTTTGTTTTTCTATTTTTATTTTTTTCTGTATCTTTAAATAAAAAAAAGAAGTTTTCAATATTATTTTTTTTTAATCTATTTGAAAAATCAACTACTTCTTTTTTCAAATTATTAGTTGAAATAATAGCAATTTTCTTTGCTTTCGATTTTATATAGTCTATTAAAAATTTATCTAAGAAAATATTTTTTTGAATATATATTGGATATGAATTTTTAAATAAATTTACATCAATTTGAATCATATCATAGCTGCTTTGTTTAACATTAAAAAATCAACTAACATATTAGCAATCATAGCTTCTATTACAATAACTGCTCTAATAGCAATACATGTATCATTTCTTAAGTAATTATCAATTATATATTTTTTTTCATTTCCATCTATATCAAGAGTTTCTTGATTAATTCCAATCGTAGGAGTTGGTTTGACATACGCTCTTGCTATTACATCATTTCCATTTGTAAGTCCTGCTAAAACTCCCCCTTCATTATTGGTTTTAGTAGTTATAATATTATTATTTTTTATAAAAATATCATTTCTAGATGAAGCAGTTTTTGTGCTAGCATCGATGCCATCTCCAATTTCAAAAGCTTTGATTGCAGGAATACTAAAAATTAATGAAGAGAGCCTTGCTTGAAACTTATCATATAATGGCTCGCCCAATCCAACTGGAAGGTTTTTTATAATAAATTCTATAGATCCACCTATGCTATCTTTCTTCTTTTTGATTTTTTCAAGTAGATCTATCATCTCTTTTTCTTTTTTTGCATCAGGACATAAAATCTTACTTTTATGTATATTTTTTAAATCACTATTTTTAATATTAGCCTTTATAGTTCCAATTGATTTGATATATGTAAAAATTTCAATTTTGTATTTTTTTAGTATTTTTTTAGAAATAGCAGATGCTATAACTAATGGCGCTGTTAATCTACCTGAAGCTCTAGAACTGGCTCTATAATCAAAATTTTTATATTTTTTAAAATATGTGTAATTTGCATGGGATGGTTTTAAAAGGGTTTTGTTTTTTTTTTGATCAGATAAATTAATATCTTCATTTTTAATAAGTATTACAATAGGAGATCCTGTAGTAGTATCATCATAAATTCCAGATACTATTTCTATTTTATCACTTTCTTTTCTAGAAGTTGAAAAATTATTATTAGGCCATCTTTTTTTAAGTTCATCTTCAATTTCTTTTTTTGTAATTTTAACATTAGAAGGACACCCATCTATTAAAACTCCTATGTACTTAGAATAAGACTCGCCAAATGTGGATATTTCAAATAATTTATTAAAATAGTTACTTCCCATATATTTTATCTATCACTTTATTTGCTATGTCTTTTGGGGTGTTTTCATCATTAATATCTATTTGCATATCAGCAATATTTTCATAAATACTTTTTCTTTTTAAAAATTCTTTTTCAAAATTTTCTTTTGTTTTTAAAAAAGCATTTTCAATATCTATTCTCTTTTCAATTTCTTTTTTAGATGTATTTAGATAAATGAATTTACAATTTTTTTTCAAAACTAATATGTTTTCATTTTTTAAAACAAACCCACCAGAAGATGCGATAATACTATTATTTATATTTTTTAGTTTTTTAATAGATCTTGACTCTAACTCTCTAAACTCTCTTTCTTGCAGAATTTGATATATTTCTTTAATGCTCTTTTTTTCATTTAAATTATAAGAAAATTCTTCTTCTATAATTCTATCCATATCAAAAAATAAAGCTTTTAATTTTTTTGATACAATTTTAGCTATTGTTGTCTTACCAGTCCCTTTAAATCCTATTAAAATGTAATTCATATTATTTTAGCTCCAAGTAAGTTAAGATCTTTTTTAAAGTTTTTATATGTTTTATCAATACAATTAACATCTTGCACCTCACAGCTTTCATCTATTGTAAGAGCAGCTACTATCAAAGATAAAGCAATTCTATGATCCATATGTGATGAAACAATAGCTTTTTTTAATGTAGATCTTTTAATTATAAGACCCTCATTTGTTTGCTCGATATTAGCATTTAATTTTTTTAATTCTTTTGTAATGACAACTAATCTATTTGATTCTTTAAATTTTGCTACTTTAGCATTAGTTATTGTTAGTTCATCTACAAAACAGCCAAAGACTGCTAAAATTGGAACTGCATCGATATTGTCATTGATATCTACTGTTTTTATTCCTTTTAAAATAGATTTTTTTATATCTATTTTATTATTTTGTTTATCCACTATGATGTTTGCATTAAAAGATTTTAAAATATCTATTACTAAAAAATCTTTTTGATCTTCATCGAAAATAATATTTTCAATTGTAATCTCACTATTTGTAATTAAAGAAGCTACTATTACAAATAACATAGTAGAAAAATCGCTTGGTACTTGGTAAACAAATCCTTGTAAGTTAGCTTTTTTTTCGATAATAAATTTCTCATAGTTTTCATTTATAATTTTTGCATTAAATTTTTTAAGCCAATTAATCGTCATATCAACATATGGTTTTTCCATTGGATTTTTTACATATAGTATAGATCCCTTTTTTTGAAGGGCTTTAGCTATTAATAAAGATGAGACAAATTGAGAATCTTCCCCTAATATTTCTACATCTTTTTCATCTATGGGACCTTCAATTTCAATCGGTGCAAAACCATTATTTTTTGATATTATTTTAGCATTTAATTTACTTAAAGATTTAATCAATGGCGATAAATCTCTTGTTTTAATTAGATTTTTATCACCTGTTAAAATTATTTTTTTATTAAAAAGTGCAAAAATAGCTGATAAAAACCGAAAAGCAATCCCTGAGTTATTTACATCAAAAACATTTTTTTTTAATTTAATTTTTTTATTTATTCCAACTATTTTCAAATTATTTTTTTTAATATCTATTTTAGCTCCAATATTTTTCATAATATCAATTAAAGCAAAAGTATCTTTTGATTTTAAAAAATTTTTTATTAAGGATTCTTTTTTTGCAAACGACGCAAAAATAATAGCTCTTACAGTTTGTGATTTAGAAGGTGGAATAACAATGGATCCTTTTAAAATAGATTTTTTAATAAAATAATTTTTCATAAATAATTTTTCATAAATAATTTTTCTAAACCTTTAAAAAAAGAAAGCATTATATAATAATAACTAAATAATTAGAAAAAAAATAAAAGGAAATTAATTTATATGACAATCCCTACTCCAGATTACTTGGAATTTGAAGAATTTCAAAATAGAACTAAAAAATTAGAAAAGATAAAAAAATTAAATATCAATCCTTACCCATATAAATATGAAGCTACTCATAGCTCAATTGAAATCAAAGACTTATATGGAAATAAACAGCTAGGTCATAGTGATGATGCAGCAGCTGGCGAAACTCCTTTAGTAAAATTTAGTGGAAGGCTTGTTTTATTTAGAGCAATGGGGAAAAATGCATTTGCTCAACTTCAAGATGAAACTGGAAAAATTCAAATAATGTTTAATAGAGATCAAACTAAAGTTGAAGGTTTAGATCCTATAAAAGCTGAAATTTCTAATATTAAATTTATTGAAAAAATGATTGATTTAGGTGACATAATTGGAGTAGAAGGTAATTTATTTTTAACAAAAAAAAATGAACTTACAATTTATGCTAAAAAAGTAACTCTTTTAACTAAAACTTTGCTTCCATTACCTGACAAACACTCAGGGCTTAAAGATACAGGTGTGAGATATAGAAAAAGATGGCTTGATCTTATTTCAAATCAAAGTGTAATTGAAACTTTTAAAAAAAGATCTTTGATCTTAAAAATCATAAGAACGTATCTAGAAGATGAAGGTTTTTTAGAAGTTGAAACCCCTATTTTACAAAATATTTATGGTGGCGCTGAAGCAAAACCTTTTGCCACTCATATGAATGCACTTCATCAAGATATGTATCTTAGAATTGCTCTTGAAATATCTTTAAAAAAACTCTTAGTTGGTGGATTTTCTAAAATATATGAAATTGGCAAAGTTTTTAGAAATGAAGGGTTAGATAGAACTCATAATCCAGAGTTTACACTATTAGAAGCATATGCAACGAATTTAGATTATAATGATCTAATGACATTTACAGAGAATTTATTTGAAACTATTGCTTTAAAATTAAATGGGACTACAAAAGTTATATGGCAAAAGCATGAAATAGATCTTAAAGCTCCTTGGAAAAGACTTTCGATGAAAAATTCAATTAAAGAATATGCAAAAATAGACACTGATAAACTATCTACTGAAGAACTAAACAAAAAACTACTTGATACTGAAATTGATAGAGATAAACTAAAAAACGCAACTCGCGGAAAAATGATAGCTCTTTTATTTGAAGAACTTGTAGAAGATAAATTAATTCAACCTCATCATATTTATGATCATCCAATTGAAACTACTCCTCTTTGTAAAGTTCATAGAAACCAAGAGGAAAATAAAGAAATATTAGTTGAGAGATTTGAAAGCTTTATATTAAAAAAAGAATTTTTAAATGCTTATTCTGAATTGAATGATCCGATAGCTCAAAGAAAATTGCTTGAAGATCAAGTTTTAAAAAGAAAATCAGGAGATGAAGAAGCTCATCCTTTAGACGAAGAATTCATTGAATCTATATGTCAAGGAATGCCTCCTGCTGCTGGTTTTGGAATTGGAATTGATAGATTAATTATGCTATTTACAAATGCAGATTCAATTAAGGATGTAATATTTTTTCCAATTATGAAAATGGAAGAATAAAATTAGGTTCCCAATGATCTGTCTTGAGTAGAGGGAAATAAAGATCTAAATAATTTCCCAACTCTTCCTTCTGTTGTTACTCTAGCAGCTCCAAATGTACCAGCATTGACTATCAAAGGAGTCATATCCATACTTTTTTTATACGCTTCATTAGTATAGGATATTTTTATCTCTTTTTATTATTTTAAAAAAATATAGTAAAATATTTTTCTTTTTAATACTCTTAGAAAAAAACACTTTTAGCTCTATGAAAAAAAATGTAAATGTTTTTATTTTTTTAATTATTTTTATTTTATCTACTAGCTTCAATAGCACTTCAAAAACTTTAGAAAAACAAATCAGATCTACTAAAAACATTAAAAAATATAAATATAAAATAATAAAAAAAATATCTCATGGAAAAAATAGATTCACGGAAGGTTTAGTTATTGATGATAACTATTTATATGAAAGCCTTGGTCTAATTAAAAAATCAAAAATAATAAAAATTAATCTTCAAAAAAATAATATTGTCAAAAATTTCAAATTACAAAAAAATATTTTTGGAGAAGGTATTACTATTTTAGGTAATAAGCTTTATCAATTAACCTACATTTCAAACAAAGGCTTTATTTATGATAAGAATACTTTAGAATTATTGGATACTTTTTCAATCAATTCTCAAGGATGGGGACTTACTAATGATGGTAATAATCTAATTATGGGAGATGGGTCTTCTTGCATTACATTTTTAAATACAAAAGATTATAAAATTGAAAAACAAATTTTTGTAAGCAATGGTATTACAAACATTGGCTACATTAATGAATTAGAATATGTAGACAATAAAATATATGCTAATGTATGGCAAACAAACTATATAGTAATTATAGACCCTAATAGTGGAATGCTTGTAGGGTATATTGATTTGAGTTCCTTAAAAATAGATGATAAAAATCCAGAGAGTGTTTTAAATGGAATTGCTATAGATAAAAAAACTAATAATTTATTTATAACTGGAAAAAACTGGCCTTTTTTATATGAGATTGAAATATTTTAATACTAAATCAAATTTTCAAGAAATAGCTTTATACAACTATTAAAAAATATAAATTTTATTTTTTCTTAGCTTTAGGTCCTTCTTTTGTATCTTCAATAATATAGCCCTGTTCTAAAATATAATCTCTTAGCTCATCTGATAGAGCAAAGTTTTTATTTTTTCTAGCATCTTCTCTTTTTTCCATTGCTTCAATAATTGAGTCTGGAACTTCTTCAATTTCTTTTGTAAAAATTACACTTAAAATCATATCTATTTCTTTTAAATATTTTATCGTTTTATGAGCTTCATTTTTAGAGATTTTGTCTTGATCAATTAATGTATTTACTTTTTTAATTAGATCGAATAATGAAGAGAGAGCTATTGAAATATTTAAATCATCAATTAATGCATTGTTAAATTTTTCTCTTTCTTCTTTTAAAATGGTATCTATTAAAGAAAAATCATTATTTTCTTTAATAGAGTTTAATCTATCTATAAAATCATCAATTCTTTGAAGAGATGATCTAGATGCTTTTAAACCCTCTAATGTAAAGTTAAGTTGAGTTTTATAATGAGTATGCATTAGCATGTATCTAACTTCCCTACCTGAATATCCCATTTTAATAAGATCTCGAAGTGTAAAAAAATTACCTAAGCTTTTTGACATTTTTTTATTATCAACTATTAGATGTTCTGAGTGAGCCCAGATATTTACGAATTTTTCGTTAGTATATGCTTCAGATTGTGCTATTTCATTTTCATGGTGAGGGAATATATTATCAATACCACCACAATGTATATCTAAAGTATTTTTTAGAAGCGATAAACTCATAGCAGAGCATTCTATATGCCAGCCTGGTCTACCTTTTCCAAAAGGCGAATCCCAAAAAATATTTCCATCTCGCTTAGGATCAAAAATCTTCCAAAGAACAAAGTCTGATGCGTTTTCTTTATCATATTCATCTTGAGTAATCCTATTAGATGCTCCCTTTTTTAAATCTTTTAAATTCAAATGAGAGAGTTTTCCATAATCTTTAAATTTATCGATTGAAAAATAGATAGAACCATCAGCTCCTTTATATGCAAATTTTTTGTTTTTTAAGTCTTGAATGATTTCAATCATTTTCTCAATATACTGCGTAGCTTTAGGATAAAACTCTGCTTTTTCTATAAAAAGAGCATCTAAATCTTCAAAGAATGCTTGTCTAAAAGGTTCTGTAAACTCATATAAAGATATATTTTTTTTAATTGCACCATTTAAAGTTTTATCATCTAAATCAGTTATATTCATAACTTGGATTACATTATATCCTAAGAATTTTAGAGTTTTTCTAAGCAGATCTTCAAAAACGTATGTTCTAAAATTTCCAATATGAGCAAAATCATAAATAGTAGGGCCACATGTATACATATTGATATGATTTTTATTTAGAGGTATTACTTCTTCTTTTTTTCTTGAATAAGTATTAAATAATTTAAGATGTTTTTTTATATTCATAATTTTACTCAATCATTGTTTGTAAATATCTATAATCTATTTTTCCAGTACCCATAAGAGGTATTGTATCAATCTTTATTACATCTGTAATTTTAACAAGTCTTGAAAAACCAGCTTCTCTTAAAATATTGTTAACTTCAGATTTATCAATATCCATAATTGTAAATAAAGCAAGGGTTGGTCTTCCATTTTCTTTTTCAAAAGCAACAACAGCGCAAAGTTGCCCATCATAAGAATCGTTCATTCTTCTATGAAGCTCCTCAAAAAGAACATGTTCTACACCACCTAAACTTATCATCTCCCCTGCAACTTTAGTAAACCTTTTTATTCTACCCGATAAAATTAAATTATTTTCATTATCAAAATAACCCAGATCGCCTGTTCTATACCATTTTTGGTTGTCTATTTCAATAAAAGGATCTTTATCTTCTGAAATATATCCTTTAAAAACATTATCTCCATTTATACAAATCTCGCCTTCTTTACCCTTTTCTAAAAATGTATCTCCTTCAGGATCTACAAATGCAATTTTTACTCCTTCTATTGCCTTACCAACTCCTTTAATATTCATCGGATCTAAATTTATGCTAATAACAGGAGAACATTCTGTAATTCCATATCCTTCTATTAACTGTTTATCACTCCCAAGAGCTTTTATCTTATCAAAAATATCTTTCGCCGTTTTTTCAGCGCCTGTTACAATTAATCTAAGGGATGTAAGCTCTTCTTTGCTTCCAACTTGTAAAATACCTCTTAAAAAAGAAGGTGCTGAGCAAATTATAGTGCTTTTCCACTTTTCAATTGCATGAACAACAGCATAACTATTTGTTGGGTCCGGATAATATGCAACTCTTATTCCAGATAAAATTGGCGAAATACCTGAGATTGAAAATCCAAATGAATGAAATGATGGGAGTATTCCTAAAAAAATATCTGATGATTTAAACTCCACTGCATTATAAGCAGCTTTTAGATTCGATAAAATATTTTTATGAGTTAAAGGAACTCCTTTTGGATTAGCTTCTGTTCCAGATGTAAATAAAATCACAGCTTCATCATTTTCAGATACTTTATCAAGTCCAAGTGATTTAATTAAACTTTTTGTAGATTTAAAAGATTTGATCAATCCCTTTAATTTTTTTATTTTAGAAATATCTTTTTTGATATCTTCTAAATAATGCACTTTTTTTATAAGAGAACCAAATTCAACATTTGATAATTTTTCCAAAAATTTCCAAGAAGAAATTACATGTTCAGCTCTAGTTGTTTGCATCATATGATTTAAATATCTAGGACCAAGTGTCCAATTGAGCATAACAGGAACTTTATTAGCTAAAAGAATAGCCAATATTACTAAATAAGCAGCAACAGATGATGGAAGTAAAACCGCTATGTGATTAGATGGGTATTTTTTTATCTCTTCTGATAGTAATAAAACTGTTATTTTTAACTTTTTATAAGTTAAAATACCGCTGATATCATCAGCTATAGCATTTGCATTTTTCATTCTCTCGCAAATTAATAAAAAAGATTCTTGAATCGTTTTTCCAACAGGCGCTTTAGCAACATTTCTTTCTTTTTCTTCAGGCCATGAATAATTAGAAATTTCTTCAATTGGCTTTGGTTCAATTTTTTTTGTACCTTCCGCTACTTCTAATACATCTTGAACAGTCATAATATCTTCAGGATGCAGCGCTTGAATATCGTAGTTTATAGATAAAAAAGTAATTAGCTCTGCTACATCTAGTGAATCGAATCCAAGATCTTGAGCTAGATCAAAACTTGGTTTAATCTCTAAATCACTTACCTTTGAAATTTTAGAAAGTTCTGTATATACTTCTTCTTCTAATTTCGATGCAAACTTTCTTTTATCACTATCTTTTTTTGTGTCTTTTGAAAATTCTTTTAAATATTTTTTAGAAAATGGACTGTAAGAGACCATATTCAACGGTTCCACTGTTGCAAAACCATGATCTACAGGATATTTATTATACCATTTTTCTAAATATCTATTAATTTCAAGTCTCGTGCCTTTTCTTGGAAAATCACTTGGAGCCACCTCCATTTCTACTATAATTTTTCTTCTCGGCATAAAAAATATAAAAGCTTTTAAAAGATATTTAAAAGCTCTAATAAGTGTAGGTTTTAGATCAGGAGATCTTGAAGTATAAGCCCTTGAAAACATGCTGCCCCAAAGACCTGATGTTCTAATTAATACAATATTAACATCAGGACACTCTTTTAAAATGGTATGGATAGCACTAGCTCCACCTACAATTTCTTTTCCTGTATGTTTTAGTCTTCCAGATGGATAAATTAAAAAATTATCCTTTTTTTTAAGATCCATAGCTATAAAGTCTATGGTCTCTTTTGCCTTTTTAAGTTTAATTTCATTCATCGAAGTATCGAAATTTGGAACAGAAAGAGCTCTTATAGCTTTCATTATCAAATTGATGCCAGTCTGTCTAAAAACATACTCAACAACAATCGGTCTTATTTTGAATTTAGGCCAAAGATATGATGAAATTAAAATTGGATCGATATGAGCTGGATGATTTGGTAAAAATATAATACCCTGATTTTTATCTAAATTATTTTTTTTTAGTGCTTTAAGACCTTTAATTTCTATTTTATATCTTAGTTTTAGAAGCAATCTTGCTAAATAACATACAAATTTAACTAGTAAATATCTCATTAAATGCCTACTTATTTTTTAATATTTTATTTTACAAGAAATTCTATTTTAATTACAAAAAGTTCTAACTTTTAGTCTCATAGATCTTTTTTTTATAATTCATGTTTCTTATTAATATTTTAACTAATTGATTATACAACACTTGTATTATTACAATTAATATTAAAAATACTCAATTAAATAAAATTATAATTGATATTTAATTACGTTTTTATTATTAATATAAATATAACCCGATAAAATTATGGAAATAAAAAAATCAAAATCTAATCCCCCCGGCTCTAAATGGAATGAACTTGCAAATTTCATGTCTGCTTTTTATAGAAGAGAGTTTTCTGGTCCTATGGATTTAAAAAATGATCCTGAATTAAATAAAATCCATCAAGCAGCTCAAAAAATTCTTAAGAGAAAGTCTTAACAAACTATTATAAAATTGTTTTTTTATTCAAAATAAATAATCCTACTTAAGAAAATATTTATAAATCATTCAATTGTTGAAAAGTAAAAATATGAAATTACAAAATACAAATAATGAAATTCAAAATATAGAAAATAAAATATATAAACGTCCTTGGGGCACATATCAAACTTTAAAACTTGCAGATACATCTCAAGTAAAATGGATAGAAGTACTACCACTACAAAAGCTATCTTTGCAAAAACATTATAAAAGATCGGAGCATTGGATCGTTGTTGAAGGCAACCCTGTAATCACAATTGATTCTGCTAAAAAACAATATAAAAAAAATGATCATGTTTTTATCCCAATTGAATCAATGCATAGAATTGAAAATATAGAAAATAAAAAAGTAATTATTGTCGAAGTTCAAATAGGCTCATATTTAGGCGAAGATGATATTGAAAGATTCGATGATATTTATGGCAGATAATTATTCTTGTTAAATAAAACTTGCAAATATAAAAAAAAAGTAATTATATATAAAAAGAAAGACTCTTAAAATATGAGGTAAAATTATGACTATTCCTGAATCAAACGATCCTTCAAAAAAAGTAGGGCCTCCTCATTCATACGATACCGGAAAACCAAAAGAAGAGGGAAAAGAAAAAAATATTTCAGTTTCAATTCCTCCAGAATCCTTAGCTAAAGCTGTTGAAATTTTAACATCCGATGAAAATGCTAAAAAATTACAAGGGCGCCATAAATGGACTGCTAATGGCCCTAATCAATTAAAAGGATTAAATCCGCTTACCTGTTTCCCAGCAATTAAAAAAGGATAAATTCTTTATTTTATTTCTTTTTGCAATTTAGCAATAAATACACTTTTTATTATGTCTGTTGCAATAAATGGTAAAAATCCTAAAACAAATGCTTTAGATATCCCTAAAAACCTAGAAAGCCAAAAACTTCCAATTGCTAAAACCATTATATGAGCAATTATAGCTAAAGAAAACGTACTTAACTTATTTAATTCTTTTAACTTTAAAACAAAAACTGAAGATATAAAATAAGCTAATATATACCCTCCATTTGTTGATAATAAATAGTTCAAGCCATGATTCCCATTAGAAAAAAATGGAAGGCCTATAGTACCTAAAAAAACAAATAATAAAAGACTTCCAAGAGCTACTCTTGGCTTAAAGAAAAACACATAGCTCAAAGCAATGGAATTTTGTAAAACCAATGGAATCGGTGTGAAAAAAAGTGGGATATATACTTTTGCAAAAAGACCTAAAAGAATAGAAAGTGTAATTGTAAGTAAGATATCTTTTAAAATTGTAAAGTCATTTTTTTTTGTAAGTAAAAGTTGCATAAAAGCTCCATTGTTTTTAAAGAAATATATTATTTAATATTTAAAAAATCTATAACTTTTTGTGCTATTTCTTTAGATGGCGTGTATGTTATGATATCTTTTGCTTTTTCTATGTCTACCCAAAAACCATCTAAGATTTCATTTTTATCTATATTTACTTTTCCATTAACTTCTGCAATATAATAATAGACTTTTTTTGATGTAAAAGTTGAGTTTTTCTTTATTTGATATTCTTCCATTAAAGGCTTTTCTAAAAGAATTTTAATAACATTTAAATTTGTCTCTTCTTTTAACTCTCTTATTGCTGCATCTAATGGTAATTCAAGTGAATTTGCATGACCTTTTGGAAAACCAAAATGCTTTCCACTTTTAAGCTGTACTAAAAAAGTTTGAAAAGAATTTTTATAACTTTTTATTGGAATTATTCCAAAGCTTTCTTCAAAGTCCATTTTTTACTCTTTATAAGGAGCTAAAACTATAACTGAATTATGGCCACCAAATCCAAAAGAACAAGAAATTAATGCATTAATTTTATGTTCTTGATATTTATTAGCAACAGGATCTAAATCCCCTAGCTCTTCTTCAGGATTTTTTAAATTAATTGTTGGATGAAGTTTATTAGTCTCTATTGCTTTTACGCAAGCAATCGCTTCCATTCCTCCTGCAGCTCCAAGACAGTGTCCTGTCATAGACTTAGTAGCATTCATTTTAATATTTTTACAGTGATCTTTAAATACTTTTTTAAATGCTCTAATTTCGCATAAATCCCCTGCATTAGTAGATGTTGCATGAGCATTTATATAATTTATTTCTTTAGGTGAAAGATCAGCATCTTTTAATGAATCTTCAATACATCTAGCAACTACCGATCCATCTTCTCTTGGCTCTGTCATATGAAAAGCATCGCAATTTATTGCTCCACCCAAATATTCTGCATATATTTTAGCATTTCTTTTTTTAGCGTGCTCTAATTCTTCTAAAACTAAAACTCCACAACCTTCGCCCATAACAAAACCATCTCTATTCTTATCCCATGGCCTTGATGCTTGCTTTGGATTTTCATTATTTTCAGAAAGAGCTTTGGCTTGTACAAATCCAGCAAGACCAATTGGTGACATTGGAGCTTCTGTTCCCCCTGCAATCATGATATTTGCAGAACCTCTTCTTATCTCTTCTGCTGCTGCATGAATAGAATAATTAGAAGTAGCACATGCAGTTGAAATAGAGTAGTTAGGTCCTTGAAATCCCATATCTATTGCTAAAAGTGCTCCTGCCATATTAGTAATAATCATAGGAACGAAAAATGGAGTTAGTCTTTTATAATTTTTGGTTATAAGAGTTTCAACCCCATCAGAAAAGGCTTGCATACCACCCATTCCGGAGCTAATTATTGTTCCAATTTTAGTTTTATCTAGATTAGCTAAAACTTCATCTGTAAGTTTTGACATTTCAAGAGCTTTTTTACCTGCAACGATAGCATATATAATAAATTTATCAGCTCTTCTAGCAAGCTTTTTTTGCATGTATTCACCAGTATCAAAATCTTTAATTTCACCTGCTATTTTAGTTGGGTATTCCTCTACATCAAAACTTGTTATTTTATCAACTGCGCTATTGCCATTTAAAAGATTATTATAAAATTCATCAACGTCATTTCCAAATGCTGATACTATTCCCATTCCTGTTATTACAACTCTTTTTTTTGACATTTAAACCTCATTTGAAATTTTTATGTTTAAATCGATTATTTTAGCTTCAGAAAAAAGACTTTCTAACTTATACCTTTCTCTAAGCTCAGGTATAAAAATATGAACCATAATATTCATATAATCGATAACTATCCAATCTCCATCACTAGCCCCTTCAATGAATGATGGTCTTTCTTTTATTTTTTTTAATTCGTCAATTACTGATTTTGCTATCGCTTGAGAATGTCTTTCAACATTGGCTGATGCTATAATCACATAATCTGTTATAGAAGATATACCTTTAACATCTAAAGCAATTATGTTTTCACCTTTTTTATCGTAAATTGTTTGGGCAATTAAATCTAAAGTTTTTTTGGGATCTTTTTTCATATAAAATTCTAATTTTTAATAAGTTAATAGTATAACTTATGTGCGTGAATGTAGTCCATAATTTCTTTTGGAGTTAATGAGTATATATATTTTTTATTTGAGAGTCTTTCTCTAATTGCTGAAGCTGAGATCTCAAAAATATTTGTTTGAATAAAATTATTTTTTGAAAGAGTGAAATAATTATTTTGAAAACTAGTAATTTTTTTTTGTCTACACCCTACTAATAGAGGTGCAAATTCTAAAATTTTTTTATAATCTTTCCATTCATGAAGTGATAAAAGCATATCTTCAGTTAAAATTAATTTGAGATCATTTGATTTTTTAAATTCTAAAATTGTATTAATCGTATAGGAAGGAGCTTCATTTTTTAATTCAAAGTCACTAACTTCTACTTCTTTGATATTTTGAAAAGCAAGTTTTACCATATTGTATCTATCCATATCTGAAGCTATTGGCTTTTTATCCATTTTAAAAGGTGATAATTTAGAAGGACAAACAATGATTTTTTTTAAACTAGCTTTTTCTAACATTTCAATTACAAGATTAATATGAGCATTATGAATTGGATCAAAAGTGCCAGTAAATAAACCTATAGTCATATAATTTCCCAATTGTTTTTTAAAGCATGTTTTAATAATTTCTTAGTTGGGTTTACAGCAACTTTTTTATTAGCTATGTCAAAAAGAGGCAGATCCCAAATACAATCTGAATATACTTCTATATTTTCTTTTTTTATATTCATTTTTCCAGCTATTTTTAAAGCTATCTTTTTCTTTTCCACTCCATCTATGACTTTTTCAATATTTAAAAGTCTATTTTTAGCATCTACTATGTATGTTGAAGCTCTATAATCATTAATTTTTAAAACCTCTGCTATCTTTTTTACTAAAAAATCAGGAGAATTTGAAAGCAAAATAACATGATCTTTTCTATTAATTGCACTTTGCATTTTTAAAACAGCAGGTAAATAAAAAGATTTAGATAGATATTTTTCAAGATAGGTATCAACATAATCTGAAATAATATTTAAATATTTTCCCTTCAAAAATCTATTAAAAACAACGTTATGAAGTTCTTTTGGACTTAAATTAAAAAATTGATACTTAATATAATACTTAAACAGTTTAAATAATGAACTAAATGGTAAAATTCTATTATTATATAAATAAATATAATAATGAAAAGAGCTGTTTATTCTAAGTATTGTTTTATCAAGATCAAAAATACAAAGTTTCACAATCTAACTATTTTCTAAATTTATAATTTTTAATTCTAACTCTTCTATTGAAAAATTAATCTTATCAAGTCTACTTTTTTGAAAATCTATTAAATCTCTAAAAACAATTGCTCTTTCAAAATCGAAATTTGAGCCATTAAGCTCTTTTCTTAAATCTTCGTATTTATTTTTAATTTCAATTCTTTTTTTAGCTTTTTTTTCAAAGAGATCTTTAAGTTCATTTAGATTAGTAGAGTCAACTAACTGTGTTAATTCTTTTTCTTCTATGCTATCTTGAAGTTTTGATAAATTCATACTTAACATCAATGATTCCAATTTAGATAAATTAAGCTTCTGCATTTTCTCTTCTAGAGATTTTTTTTGAGTACTTATTTCTTCAATATCTAATTTATTATTGTTAACTAGATTTTGTATTGAGAGTTTTAAGTTTTCAATTTCCTTTTCTCTATTATTTTTCTCTTCTTTTAATTTTTTTGAAATCTCTTCTCTTTTTTGTTTTTCCTCTTCAAAAAGATTTTTTTTAGCATCTTCAATTTGTCTTTTTAATCTAAAAACATCCCCCTTTAATAAATCTGCTTTTTTAACTTCTTCAATTAATTCTTTTTCTTTTTTAAAAGCGTCGTTTTTTTTAGGTTCAGATTTACAAAGTATTTTAAATTCTTTAATTTTCTCTTCAATTAATGCTGCATTATCTTTTGATTTGAGTTGATTTTTTTTATATACTTTTTCGCTTTCTTTAATTTTATCCCAATATTTAGATAGCTTGATTCTAGAATCTGTAAAAGAATTAGTGTTTATAGTAAATGTTTTTGCTAAATTTTGAAGTTCCTTAATTTCTTGTTTTAAGACATAATAAGGAGCTTTTTGATCATCCAAGTCCCCTATATACTCGTCTATAGCATTCGAAAACTTTAAAGATAATAAATTAATTTTTTCTTTTCTTTTAGGAAATATTTGATCTCCAATTGATGACAATCTTGTGAAAAAAGAAGATTTTGTTTTTATTTTCATCGAAATTTTAATTATCTCTTTTCTTAAAGAATTTACTCTGATTGCAAAAGAATTCAATAAAGTAAGTTCTTTTTGAATATCTATAAAAAAAAGCAAATTACTTTCAAATGCTTTATTCATTTCAATATATATAGTTTTTATATTTTTTAAAAGATCATAAAAATTTTTTAAATCTTTTTCAAGTACATCAATTGTTAATTCTATTTGCTCTATTGCAAATGCATTTTGATCATCAATTACATCTTTTACTTTTTTAGATTCATTTAAAATTTCTAAATATTTATCCCAAAGCCTTGCTCTTAAAGACATGCTTATATTTTCTTTAAAAAGATTTAAACAAATAGCTTTTATCTCCCAAAAAAACTTGAAATCTAAAGGTTGCGCTCGCAAAGCTTCTTGCATTTTATCAAGCAAAAAAACTATTTTATTTTCTACTTTAGATAACTTTTCAATTTCTTGAATAATTTCGTCTTTTTTATTTTTTTGATCTTCCATTTATTTTCACCTTTTAAGAAATAAAATTTTGAAAAACTAGCTTACAATAATATGAAACATTTTCCTTTGTGTAAATTGTTTTCTACAGCTTCCTTGATTTTAAAAATAAAAAAAAGAAAATGCAAGGAAATTATTATTATAAAAAATAATTTAATTTTATTGGATTATAGAAATGAAAAATATTTTTAATTTTGCTCATAATCTTGCAAAATAAACTCTTTGGCTTTTTCAATGGGTATTTCAAGAAGATTCATCCATCTAAAAAAAGGCTCTTTTCTAAACCAGGTAAACTGTCTTTTTACATACTTCCTAGATGCCTGTTTAAATTTATAAACAAATTTCAAATAATCTTCATTTGTTTGATTGGAATTTAAATACTCGATACATTGTCTATAACCAATTGCTTGAGCGGCGCTAGCGTTTTCTAAAAGACCTTCTTTTAATAGTTTTTTCACCTCTTCAATAAATCCCATTTCTATCATTTCATCACAGCGCTTTTCTACTTTTTTATATAAAATATCTTTCGGGTAATATAAAAACCAGTTTCTATAATCATATAAATCAGATTTAATAATTTGAGGTTTAGGTATATCTGAGACCTTTCTTTTAGTAATCGTTATAATTTCTAAAGCTCTTATAATTTTTTGCCTATCCATTTCAGTTATGGTCTTTGCATATTTAGGATCTACCATCTGAAGCCTTTCATACATAAATTCGGCTCCCATTAACTTCATTTTTTCTTCTAAATCTTTTCTAACTTCAGCCTCTGATGGAGGACCAAGCGGTGGGCCATATAAAAGAGCGTGAATATAAAAACCAGAGCCTCCTACAATTATAGCAGTTTTATTAGATGTGAATATCTCCCTAAGTGCTTTATGTGCATATCTATAATATTCCGAAACATTAAATGGTTCATTTATATTTTTAATATCTATTAAATGATGCTTTATCTCTTTTCTTTGTTCAATAGTTGCTTTAGCAGTACCTATGTCCATATTTTTATATACTTGCATAGAGTCTACTGAAATAATTTCTGCATTCAAAATTTTAGCAATAGATATAGAAAGATTCGTTTTACCAACAGAGGTTGGACCCGCTATTATAATTACTTTTTTTTTCTTTTGATATTTGGGATTTCTTGCTTTTAAAGGTTGATATAAATCTTTTACTAATTGATCAATATCATTTGTATTAAAAATACTCACAATTTAACTTGTTAAAGCCTGTTTTTCATTTTTATAAATATTTAAAATTTTCTCAAAACCTGTAAGTTTTATAATTTCATAAACATTGTCTAACACAGAAAATATAGTTAATCTTCCTTTTTCTTTTTCTAATTCTTTTGTAGATGATATTAAAACTCTAAGTCCAGCACTTGAAAGATATGAAATATTTGAAAAATCTAAATTAATATTTTTATAACCCTCTTTTAATAGTACTTCTATTTTATTTTGAAGTGTAGGCGCAGTTTTTGCATCAATCCTACCTACTAATCTTAAAACTATTTTACTACTAATTTCTTCTATATTTATTTCTAATCCTAAAGACATAATTAAAAAAGGTTAAATTTATTAAAACATAGTATTGATAATATAAATTAAAAATTCAAATAAAATTTAATTTTCAAATTTCAAATTTTAATAACTTCAGTTTTTTAACTATAATTTCGATCAGTTTTTGATTACAAATTTTTATAAATAAATTTACATAATATATATATACATATATAACTTTTTTGTCTCATCAGGAGGTATATATGAGAATAGATCAAAACAACATACAACCAAATTTTTTTTCTGGCTTTATTAATTCTGGTATTATTTCAAAAACAGCTAAAACAATTTCTTTATTAGCAGTTCCAATAATTGTATTAATAGCTTTAATTAATTTACCTAAAGCAGAAGCTGCTGGCGGACCTGGGACAATACTTCTTCCCGTTTGCTTAGCTGGATGTGTAGCTGCTACAGCGGGCGCATCATCTACAGGACCTTGGACAGCTGTAGCGGTTTGGTGGGCTTGCAAATCAGCTTGCATTGCAGCTGCTGTTGCTTTTTAATTTAAAAAATATAGTCTGATAAAAACTTTTATCAGACTATTTAAATAAACATCTAACATTTTTTAAAAAAAATTAATTTTATCCTTTTTCATCAATAAAAGCTAATTTCTGAATTCTAAGATCTATAGTTTTAGGTTTGAAGATTATTTCATTTTTTATATCTTCTATATCTTTTAATTGATGAAGGTAATCAATTTGCATTTTTTTTCTTAAACTTAAATAATTACTAAGTTGTTGAAGATAATTTTTTATAGGAAGCCTTAAGTATCTTGGGAAAATAAGTTTTACATTTTTTGAATTAATTTCTATTTGCATCTCTTCCAATATTGTTAAAACTATTTCTCTTTTACCGTAACTTTCATGATAGGATCTAGAGACATCTATTAAATTAATTTTAACAAGGTCTAAAAATCCACTTTTTTTAATTTCAGTTATAAAACTATTTGCCAGTTTTAATCTTTTATCTATCAAAGGTTTTTTTAGGTCTAATTCACTGTTTTCGATATTTATATAAACATCTATTAAGTTATTAGCTTCAATATATGGAGATACAAAAAATATATTATAATCCTCATCAAAAGCTATATTTTCAAAATCATATAAAAAAGCTATAGGATTTTTAATTTCATAATCAATTTTTAAAGTATTATTTTTTATTTTTTTTATTTTTGCATTTTTGATAATTGGTTCTTCATTTAATAAATTTTGAGCTACTTCAACTGGATATAAAAAAAGATTTTTAGGATTATTACTTGATAAAGTTAAAACTTCCGCTAAATAAGGGGTATCTAACCTTAAATCATCTTTTGTAGAATGTAAAATAGACATAATGTCATATTTAGGATCAAAAAGTCTTTTTTTTTGAAATTTTCTATAATTTATATAAAAATAAATATTTATAGATGAAAAAATAATTGTAGATAAAATAATTAAAAAAACTGCTTTAGATAATTTAATTTTTTTTTGTTTCATCGCTTTTTTTCTAATTTTTTTAGTAATCTATTTTTATTTAAAGATGAAATTATCAATCTATCAATTATTTGTGTATTTGTCATTTCTAATAAAAGCATTTTTATAAAGATACTATTTTCAGATGCAAAACCAGGAGTTGGATTTATCTCATTAAAATATATTTCTTCATTTTCATTAATAAAAAAATCAATCCTAGCAAAACCTTTTAATTTCAGAACTTGATATAGTTGCCTTGCTAATTCTTTTACTTCTTCTTCTTTTTTCAATGAAATTTTATCAGGTTTTTCTATCTTTGTATTTTTAGTTAAATATTTCTTTTCATAATCAAAAAAAATATTTTTGGTATGTAAAAGAAATGGTTTAGATACATATATATCTGCATTTCCAATGATTGATACATTAAGTTCATTAGCAATTACTTTTTTTTCTATAATTATATTATCATCATACTCAAAACATTTTTCAATTTTTTCTATTAAGCTTTTTTCATCATTTGAAAAAAAGATGCCTATGCTAGAGCCTAAACTATTAGCTTTTATGCAAAGATCAAGTCCTAACTTTTTAATAATTTTAGAAATTATTTTTTTCATATTTTTTTTATAATCTAAAATATTAATTTCTAAAAAATCTACTATTTTAATTTTGTTTATCTTAGCTATATTTTTACAAAAAGCTTTATCCATACTAAGAGAAGATGATTTATAATCAGCTCCTAAATATGGTAAATTTAAAGTTTCTAAAAATCCTGCAATCATCCCATCTTCTCCTAAAGGTCCATGAAAAATTGGGAAAACAAGATCTGAATCTACTAGTTTTTTTAGCATTTTAAAAAAAGATATATCTAAAGTGTATTCATAATCATACTCTAAAAAATCATTTTCAGAATATAGCCATTTTCCATCTTTTTTTATTTTAAAATACTTAAGTGAAAAAATATTTTTATCAAATAGTTTTAAATAATTTTTTGTAGATGATATCGTAACTTCATGTTCGTTTGATCTACCACCAAATAAGATAGCCACTTCTATTTTTCTTTTATTTTTCGAAAATTCTTTAAAAAACTCTCTTATTTTATAAGAAATATCTCCAGCTCCTAGCGCTACTACTAAATCATAAATTTCTAAATGTTCTTTTAAATAAATATTTAAATATTCATCTGGTACATATTTAACGAATTTTGTAGTTTCTTTTAAAAAGCTTTCTAAATATTTCTCATCAATAATTTTATCTTTTTCTTCACCTGCTGAATAAATATCTGTAATTATTAACTCATCAACATCTTTAAAAGCATCTTTCAACCCTTCTATTGTATCTTTTAGTCTTGAATAACGATGAGGTTGAAATATAGCTATTATCTTTCTTTCTTTTTCTGCTGATCTAATTGCATTTAAAGTAGCTTTTATTTCATTTGGATGATGAGCATAATCATCTAAAAAATCTATTTTTAAATGGGTGCCTATTTTATCTACTCTTCTTTTAGTTCCTAAAAACATTTTAAAAGCATCTCTTATGATATTTTCATCAAGTCCTAAATTTAATGATAAAACAAACACACTAAGAGCATTTAAAACGCTATGATTTCCAATCATATTTAATTGGATATCTTTATAAATTCTATTTTTATATTTAATATCAAAATATGTAAAAAAACCTTTTTGTTTAACATTTGAGCAAACAGCATCAGCTTTTTTTGAAAATCCATATGAAATGCCTTTAGGGCTTATTTCATCTAAGTTTTTGCAATCTTTACACCAAAGAAGCGTCTCTTTATTATCTATTAAATCAAAAAACTTAATATATGCTTTTTCTAAATTTGCAAAAGTTTTCCAATAATTTAAATGCTCTTCATCTAAATTTGTGACTATAGCGCAACTAGCTTTTGTTTTTAAAAAAGAGCCATCCGATTCATCAGATTCTGCAATAAAATATTTTCCTTTTCCTAGATGAGCATTTGTATTATGAGCTTTAGAAATTCCACCAATCACAAAACTTGGATCTAAATTAGCTTTTGTAAAAACATATGACATTAATGAAGTAGTTGTAGTCTTTCCATGAGATCCTGTTATTAATATTTTATTATACCCATCCATGATTTCATTTAATAAATCGGATCTATGATACATCTGTAATTTAAATTTCTTAGCTTGAAGATATTCAACATTTTTTTGTTTATTTATAGCTGTTGAAAAAACAACTATATCTTTTTTTGAGATATTATCTTTTTTATGTGATAAAAAAATCTTAGCTTTATTTTTTTTAAAAAATACTATCTGTTGATTAAATTTTACATCACTTCCTTTTACTATCATTTTTTTTTGAAGAAGTATTTTAGCAAGAGCGCTCATGCCTATTCCGCCAATACCTATAAAGTGATAAGTCTTTGTCATTTATTCACCAAATCTACAATTATTTCAGATAATTGTTTTCTATTTTGAGTATTTATTAAAGATTTATATTTTTTTATGTTTTCTTTTAAGAATAATATCTTATTTTTTTCAAAGATATCTTTTGAAATATCTATAAAATTACTTTCAATATCTTTTTCTTCTAAAAGAATAGATCCCTTTACTTGATTTTGCATAAATAAAGCGTTTGTATATTGATGATTTTCTTTAGCTTTTGAAAATGGAATTAAAAGTGATGGAATTTCAAAATGAATTAACTCAGAGATTGTAGAAGCCCCTGATCTTGAGATCACAAACGATGAATTTTTATACAGAGAAAACATATCTTTTTCAAAATCCGTAACATAAGAAGAAATATTATTTTCCTCATATATATTTTTATATTTTACTATATCTTTTATCTCACCTAAAAGATGAATTGCTTGAATTTCTTTATCTTTAAAAATAGATAAATTTTTTATGAAATTTTTATTTATTATTTCAGATCCTTGAGATCCTCCAAAAATTAAAATTGTAAATTTATCTTTTTTTAACTTTGTGATTTTTTCAAAATTATCAATATTTTTTATATCAATCCAAGGAAGCATTTTTACAAGCTGAATATTTTTTAATTTTTTATTAATTTCAAATTGAAGAGCTAAAAATTTTGCTTTTTTTGCAAAAACTCTATTTGTAAGACCAAGATAACTATTAGAATCAAATAAGATGATTTTTTTTCTTAAAATATAAGATGCTAATATTACAGGAAAGGTATGATAAGATCCAAAACCAACTACTATTTTTGGTTTTAATTTTAATATTAAAAAAATACTTTGGAGTGTTCCTTTTAAAATTTTATAAAAAAAAGAAAAAATATTTTTATTTGGATAAGCCGATTCTATATCTTTATATAAGTACTTTTCCTTTGCAAAAATCTTTTTTTTTGATAAATCTTTAGCTGCAAAAAAAATAGTTATATTTTTTTTTTGAAGTTGATCTGATAGCATTTGAGCAGGGATTAAATGGCCCCCTGTTCCTGATGCTGAAATTAATACTTTTATCTTTTTACTTTGCATCGCTTATATCTAATGCTTTCATCAGTTGCAATGCTTAATAATAGAAAAATTGCTATTATATTTACAATCAAAGAAGTACCTCCCTGAGAAAAAAATGGAAGAGTAATACCTTTAGGCGGTAAAAGTCCTGATACCACCCCTAAGTTTAAAAAAGCTTGAAAGGTTAATAAAAAAGTTAAAAAAGTAGCTAAATAAAATCCTTCTTTCTTTATTGCATTAAAAGCGATATAAAAACCTGAGTATGCAATACACATATATAAAAAAATAAGTAAACATATACCTACAAAGCCCATTTCTTCAGCGTAAATTGCAGCTATATAATCATTTCTAGCTTCTGGAAGATAATCTAACTTTTGAAGACTCTCTCCAAGTCCTCTACCAAATATCCCCCCGGATCCTACTGCAATTTTTGATTGATAGGGTTGATGGCCTTTACCTCTAAGATCTAACTCTGGATTTAAATATACTCTTATTCTATCTGGAACATGGGGCATGTTATATGCAGCTATTGATCCTAGACTAGTTAAAAACAGTAGTGGCAACGCCCAATATAAAAGTCTTACTTTAGTTATAAAAAACATTAACATTAAACATACTAAAATGATAATTGTAGTACCTGTATCTGGTTCTAATAATATCAATCCCATCGGCACTACTAAAAAAAAAAGAGCTTTTATAAAATTAAAAAGTTCTAAGCTTCCTTTATATTTCAAAGCTCTATGAATAAAAAAAATTGGAATAATATATTTCATAAATTCAGAAGGCTGAATTGTAAAACCAAAAAGACCAATCCAACGATTAGCACCATTTATTGAATGACCAATATAAGGAACAAATACTAAAAGTAATAAGATTGACCCTATAATTAAATAAACTTGAGAATATTTTATAATAGAATTATATCCAAAGTAATAGACTATAAAACCTATAATAATCCCAATAAAACCATAAAGAATCTGTTTTACTAAAGAATCTGTTGTAGATTTATCTAAAGATCTATTTAATACTTCAGCAGAAGTTGTATTAAATACCATTACAAGTCCAATTGAAAAAATAATTAAAGCACATGCAATTAAAACAACTATTCTTTTATTCATCTAATTCTAAGTTTATCACCCGGTTTTAATTTTCTTGCTCTTTTCTCATTCAATTCATTTAGTCTTAATAAGGTTGAAAGCTTGATATTATGTTTCATTGCTATAGTATATGGATTGTCACCTGTTTTTACAATGTAATATTCTGGATCCATTAATTCTTTTTTCATTTCTTTGATAGGATTTGCTAAAACAATTTCTTTTTTGTTTTCATTTACAGGAACAGATAATTTTTGTCCTACTTTTAAAAAAGATGAAGATAAATTATTTAATTTAATAATTTCAGAAATTTTAACTTTATGTTTTCTAGCTATTCTATCTAAACTATCCCCTTTTTGCACTGTTACATCTATGGAATTAGTGTTTAGAACTTCTTTAACCTTTTTCACTTCTTCTATACTAGATGCTATAGGTAACTTGTGAACAATCTTTTCTTCTTGAATTGGATCTGCTACTATTTTTTCTTCTGCAATTGCTAAAAATTCACTTTCTTTTTTATCTTCTTCTTTTAAAATATTTAGTTCATGTTTTTTCTCATTTTCCAACATAGAAAAAGTATCTTCATTTAGTTCATCTTTTAAAATTTCTTCTTGTGACAATGTTTTTTCAAATCTTTTTTCATCATTTGAATTGATTGCACTTACAAATAAAATAACTAGCAGAGCTGCATTTACAAGAACTGAAATTATTATAACATCTTTTCTTGTCATAACTTTTTTTCCCCTTTTAATATTTGAGATACTATTTTTTTAAATTCATCCCCTCTATGCTCAAAGTTTTTAAACATATCAAAACTAGAACATCCTGGAGAAAATAAAATCGTATCTCCTTTTTTTGAAAGCATAATTGCTCTATTAATAGCTATATCAAAATTATTAATTATTTCTACTTTATTTTTTTTTAATTCTTTTACAATTTTAAATCTTGTATCACCAATTGCAATTGTATATCTTATCTTATTTGTAATAAACTTATTTAAAATTGTAAAAGAATTTCCTTTATCATATCCACCTAAAATTAAAATATCACATCTTTTTATTTTTTTAAGAGCATATATTACAGAATTTATATTTGTTGATTTTGAGTCATTATATATTTTTATTTCGTTTCGATCATATATTAACTCTAATCTATGTTCTAAATTTTTAAAGGTTTTTATAGCTTTTGCAAAATCAATTTTAAAACTTTTTAAAATTTTTTTTGCAAAATCAAATATATCATCAATGCAAAGATTTGCTTTTTTTAAATTAAATTCATCTTTTACTTTTTTAGTTGTAAAAAACAAAAAATCATTTTTTAAGATCTTTAAAATGTTTAATTTAGAATTTGCATAAGACAAGAAACTATCATATCTATCTAAATGATCCTCTTCAATATTTGTAATACATGCAATATCTACTTTTTTAGAATAAATATTTTCAAGTTGAAAAGAAGATAGTTCTAAAACTACTATTTCTTCTTTAGGATTTATTAAATACTGTGTTAATGGAAGACCTATATTCCCTAAAGAAATAGCCTGAATATTATTTTCATTTAAAATATGTGTAATTAAAGTAGTAAGAGAGCTTTTTCCATTCGTTCCTGTAATTGCAATGCATTTATTTTGCATATACTTAAAACCAAATTCAATTTCTGAGATAATTTCAATATTATTTATTTTTGCTTTTTTAATTATTTCATGATTATTCGAAACCCCCGGTGATTTAATTATAGTACATATTTTGTTTAAATTAATTTTTGAAATATCATTTGTAACAACCACATTATTATTTTTTAAATTTTCTATTTTTGAATTATTTTCTAAATTATCATCAAAGCAAATAATATCAATTTTTTTATGAAGAGCAAAAAAAGCAGCAGCTATTCCACTTTTTTTAAGTCCTAAAATTAAATATTTTTTCATGCTTATTGAAATTTAATTGAAGCGATTCCAATTATAGCAAGTAAAAGAGATATTATCCAAAACCTTAATACAACTTTTGTTTCATGCATTTTTTTATATTCAAAATGATGATGAAGTGGAGCGCATAAAAAAATTCTTTTTTTATTTCTATATCTATAACTTAAAACTTGCAAAATCACAGAAAGAGCTTCCATCACAAATACCCCCCCTATAATTGCAAGTAAAATTTCACGTCTTAATAGAATAGCCGATATTCCAATAATTCCACCAAGAGCAAGTGATCCCGTATCTCCCATGAATATTTGAGCAGGATATCCATTATACCATAAAAAGCCAAGTAAGGCTCCTGCCATAGCAAAAAGATAAATTCCTATTTCTCCAGATCCTTCTAAGTAAAGAATATTTAAATATTTAGCCATATATATATTATTAGACAAAAAGCTAATTATACCAAAAGAGGCAGCAACCATTATAAGACAGCCCGAGGCTAGCCCATCTAATCCATCTGTTAAGTTTACAGCATTTGAAGATCCAACTATCACAAATATAATTAATAAAAAAGAGATACTAATTAGTGGTCCTTTTAGTTTTATAGGTTTTTTAAAAAATGGAATATATAATTTTGACATATATTCTTTTGTAGTAAGATTCTTATTTTCATCTTTTTTGATACTATAGTTATTTTTTACTTTTATAATTTCATGTTTAGTTAATACCTTTGGATATAATTTCATTTTTTTAGTTTTTATACTATCGTTTGGAAATATCAAAAAAAATGCTATAAATACTGCAAAAACTATTTGAAGCAAAAACTTCACCTTAGATGGCATTCCCTTAGAATGCTTATATTTTAATTTTAAATAATCATCTATTCCTCCGACTAAACCAAGCCAAAGAGTAGAGCCAAGTAATATCAAAGTAAAAGTACTTTTTATATCCATCCATAAAAATAAAGAAATCAACATAGAAAATAAAATCAATGCTCCTCCCATAGTAGGAGTATCTTTCTTTTTTTTATGAAGTGAAAAAAGCATCGGACACTCTTCTTTTCCCCTAATTGTCTGATGAATCTTTAATGAATATAATTTTTTTATTACAAAAGGACCTAAAAAAATAGTAATTAAAAGTGAAGTTATTGCAGATAACATCATTCTAGTTGAAGCATAAGTAAATACAGTTGGAAAAGTTAAATGAAAAAATCTATAAACATATTCTAAAAAATTGATGAACATAATAACTCCTTAAATTAATATC
>SDBT01001409.1_pt1 | contig 42234 bp, 45 predicted proteins | sample 2277101 | NCBI WGS metagenome assembly SDBT01 (sample SAMN10404973, study PRJNA504765) | marine sediment metagenome | isolation source: marine sediment core GS10_PC15, 103 cmbsf | place: Arctic Ocean: Southern Knipovich Ridge | collected 2010 | reverse complement strand
ATAAGCTACAAGTAGATAAAATAATAGATAATAGAAAATGGGAACAAGTAGAAAATAGATTTAAATTAGATAGTAATTTACGTAAAGAACAAATTGACGTAGTAGATCAATTTTTCCCTGGACCTAAGTCTGGTATTATTCAAGCTAAATGTGGTTGGGGAAAAACGTATACAGGATGTAGTATTATTGCTAAAGCTAATGTTTCTACTTTAGTAATAGTTCATACTAGACTATTATTCTATCAATGGCAAGCAGAATTAAAAGAGCAAATAAGTAACGCTTCTATAGGCATGATAGGTGATGGACTATATTCAGTAGGAGATATTACTGTTGCTATTTATAAAAGTCTAAAGAATTATACTGAGGAACTTAAAGATCAATTTAGTCTTATGGTAGTTGATGAAGTGCATAGATGCCCTGCTAAATTATTTGAAGAAACAGTTAATAGTTTTGCTTGTAGAGAAAAAATAGGTATTAGTGCTACTCCAAAAAGAAGAGATGGAAGACATTTATTATTACCAGATTACTTTACTAATTTTTTAGTAATGGCTAAAGACGATGATGATAGACCAACTCCTAGAGTAGAAATTACACAGACAGATATACCTTTTCATATTCGTAATCCTAAAAGAGAATGGGCTAGAGCTTTAACTACCTTATGTTCTAACTCAGAATATATAAAACTTATAGCCAATTGGGCTAACCATGATGTTAGTAATGGACGATGTGTTCTGATTCCATCAGATAGAATTAATCTTTTAGATGAATTATTAAAAGTAGTACCCCATAGTATTAAATTAGTAGGAACTACTCCACAAGAAAAAAGAGATTCTATATTAGAAAATATTGGAAAAACTTATAAGTGTGTTTTAACTACTAGTATTTTTGATGAAGGTATTAGTGCTCACCGATTGGATACAATATATTTAACTTGTCCAAGCTCTAATCTTACTAGATTAGAACAAAGAATAGGACGAATAGAACGAGAACATCCAGATAAGCAATATCCTTTAATCAGAGATTTTTGGTTAGTAGGTACTATTGTTATGGGACAGCAAGGACACCGAGGACGTTGGTATCATATGGCGCGACCAGCTCCTTCAAAAAAATCTTATATGATTAAGAAAGTAGTAGGAGCATTTTAATGCAAGTAGACATGACTGATTTTAATAAAAAAATAAAAGATACAATGTTCTTTAATATTATAGAAAAATACAATAAAGTATTAGAGGAGTTAAATAAAGAAGAAGAAAAAGTAAAAGATGTAATAAAAATATCTAGAGGGCATAGAGAATTAACTTGTCTTCGTTGTAACTCTAATCATAAGATAAAAGAGTTAGTACATATTCAAACTTATTGGCACGTACCTCCTCATGGTTGCACAGGAGGAGATTATGAAGTTGCACAAGAAGGATATTTTATATGTCCTGATTGTAATATTCGTAATAGGTTACTTAGTTCTAATGAGTACTCAATAGATCACGACGAAAGAAATTCAACTAAAAATCATTTAGTAAGATTCAATAGATATTATAAATCTGAATTTAAAGAAAGAATTAGGGAAACTAACGCGCATGAAATATTACCGTTTGTAAATTTATCAATTGGTAAAGACTTTATAGTAGAAGAATGAAATATTATTTTAATTGGAACCAATTAAAAATGGACGCCGGTAGTAAATATGAAGGTATTTTAGTCTTGCTAAATGCGTCATTAATAGGTTATAATAATAAAATAGCAAATAATGGTAACCAGCTAATGGCAAAGTTACATTTGCATAATATTCCAGTAAGAGTCTTTCAAAGAAAATTTTTATTTGTAAAGAAACAAGGTATCTATTCTAGCTATACGTGCAAAGATCCTCAATCATATTTTACTAATAAAGACTTTATAACTACTACGCATACTACAGCACAAAAAATTAAATACTTATATATGTTAGCTCAAAGACCGATTTCAGTAGAAGATATATTTATACCTAAATACTATGTACCAGAAAGACTATGGAATAACCCATTTATAGAAATAGATGACAAACATATAAATTTTATTACAGAACGATCATAGATCGAAATACAAGGAGAAAAAGATATGGTAAAAACATGGGGAGAAACAAATCTTCCACCATCACAAGATAGAAGAGATATACAACGAGTAACAATTGAAAAAGGAAAATCTAAAACATTAAGATTAGTAGGAGATGTATTACCTAGATACGTATACTGGGTAACTACTACTGAAGGTAAAAGAATGCCTAAAGAATGTTTAGGATTTAACAGAGAAACAGAGAAATTTGATACAACAGCAAAAAATCCCTTTGATGAAATATCAGAAAATATTTATGGCGAAAAAGCACAGTTTGCTTATGTTTGTAATGCTATAGACAGAGATGATAGCGTTATTAAACTGTTTGATTTAAAAAGAACAATCTATTCACAGGTAGTAGAGTTCGCTCAACATGTGGATTATGGAGATCCTGCTGATGTTGAAAAAGGATATGATATAACTGTTAAAAAAGAAAAGACAGGACCTTTACCGCAAAATGTAAAATATGGTTGCTTACCTCGTCCGGTTAAAGAACCTTTAACAAGTGAGGAAAGAAAAAATGTTGAAGATAATATGTATAAATTAGATGAGATGTTTAAAAGAGAAACCTATGATGAGCAAAAGGCTTGGTTAATTAATAATACTCAGTATTTTGCAGGAGTAGAAGGGAGTGAGTTGTCTCCAGGAACGGAGACTGCAGAGGACTTAAAATAAATGGCAAAGAAAAAACCTCTAGGAGATATGAGGAAAAATAAGTCCCAGAACGATAGTTCTGGGACTATGCCTGCGAGCTTCAATAAAATTGAAGGAAATAAATTACATATCAATGTAGATTTTTTAAGAGAACAAAATGTATTTTTTGCTACTCCTTGTTACGGGGGGTTACTAACAGATCAATATTTTTTAAGCATGTTTAGAATCCAACAAGAGCTAATTAAATTAGGAATGAAATTTAGAATAACTACTTTAAGAAATGAAAGTTTAGTTCCTAGAGCGCGTAATATTTTAACTGCCATGTTTTTAGAAAGTGATTGTTCTCATCTATTTTTTATTGACGCAGATATTGAATTTGATCCAGAATCTGTTATTAGAGCTGTAGCATATGATAAACCAATACTAGCAGCTGCATACCCTAAAAAAACTTTACCTATTAATTATGCTGTTAACTTTAAAATTATTGATCCTAAATTAAATAGAGTTAACATACAACATGGTGCTGTTGAAGTACATGATGCTAGTACAGGATTTTTCTGTGTCAAAAGACATGTTCTTGAAGAAATGATGGTAGCTTACCCAAAATTACACTATAAAAATGATTCTAGTATTGATGTTAAATTTAATAAATATTGTTATGCTTTATTTGATACAGGATTAGATCCTGTTGATAATAGATATCTCTCAGAAGATTATTATTTTTGTAGATTATGGCAAAAATTAGGTGGTCAAATTTGGTTAGATCCACATACTAAACTTAATCATATTGGATCTTATTCTTTTGAAGGAGATATTAGTAAAATTCTTCAATGGAATAATGAGGTTCCAACAATTCCTGGGGGAGCAAATCCTACTCAAAAGGAAGATAAAAAATAATGATTACTATAGAAATAGAAGAAGAAGATTGGAATTTAATAACACTTAGTATAGGACATTATGCAGAAGAAGATAATTGGCATGGAAAAGATAATATTGCATGGGGAATTACTTATCCTGCAAAAGCTTATGATTTCGGTAAACAAGCAAGAAGAGCTAGAGATAAGTTATTAGATTTAAATCTTTGGAAAATGGTGTAGTGCGTATTCTCTTAACGGCTGATTGGCATATTTTATTACATAAAAAGAATGTTCCTATTGATTGGCAAACAAATAGATTTAAAATGTTTTTTGAAAAGATACTTGAATTGGAAGAAGATTGCGATATTCATATTCTTGCTGGTGATGTTTTTGAAAAATATCCAAAAATGGACGAACAAGCCTTATTTGCAGATTTTGCAAATAGAGTAAAAAAACGAACTGTTATTATACCTGGAAACCATGAAGCCACTAAAAAAGGTGAAACATTTTTAGATATTTATTTAGACCATAAAATGGCTATTCATAATCCTCTTATTGAAGTATATACTAAAAATACTCGTATAGAACATAATGGAACTTGGTTTCAATTATTTCCGTATGGAGAAATGCAAAAAGATAAACTACCCAAATACTATGAAGGTGATATTTTAGTTACCCATATTCGCGGAGAAGTACCTCCACATATTACAGCAGAGTACAATTTCGAAAAGCTTCGTCCTTGGAAACTAATACTTATTGGAGATTTACATTTCAGACATAAATATCAAGATTATCCAGCATATTATCCGGGTAGCCCTATGAATGTAGTTTTTGATAGAGATGAAAATAGAATCTATGGAGTTAGTATATTAAACTTTCGTAATATAGATGACTATGATTTTAAATATATTGATTTACCACTACCTAAATTAATAAGAAGAACTATATCTGTAGGTGAAGAAATGAAAAAAGATGGTTTTCACCACGTTATTTATGAAGTTACAGGAAGCATAGATGAATTATCAGGTGTAGATAATCACGATTTATTAGATAAAAAAATAGCTCATAAACCTAAAGAAGATTCAGCATTAGATCTTAGTGATATGGATACTAGAGAAGAACTTAATGCATGGTTAATATACTCTAAAGTTGGAAATAAAAAGGATGTCTTAAAAGAGTTTGACGGATTAAATATATGATTATTTTAGAACAACTTACTTTTAGTAATATGTATAGTTATGGAAAAGATAACAATCTTATATTAAATAAAGAGCCAATAACTCAATTAACTGCTCCGAATGGATCTGGTAAATCAAGTTTAGCCCTTATTATTCAGGAGTTATTATACTCAAAAAATGTCAAAGGAATTAAAAAAGCAGATATTATTAATAGATATCTTGACACCAAAAAATGGGATGGAAAATTACAATTCACTGATTCAGATAGTGGAAAAAAATATAGCGTCCACGTTTCTCGTACCGGAGCATCTGCTAAAATCGTTCTTATGGAAGGAACAACAGATATCTCGGAACATAAAGTACCAGATACTTATAAGAAAATTAAATCTATACTCGGAATGGATTTTGAAATATTTTCTCAACTTACATATCAAAGCTCTATAGATTTACTTGAGTTCCTAAAAGCTACAGATACTAATAGAAAAAAATTCTTAATTAATCTATTTAACTTAGAAAGATATATAAATATTGGTGAGATAATTAAACTTAAAACAATTCAAGTAGAAAAAGAAAATACTCTTTATCAAGGAGAAGCAAGAGGAATTGAACAGTTTTTAGCCGTTACTAAAATACCTGAAAAACAAGAGCATAAGGTAGTTCCTGAAATAAATAATTCTTTAATAGAAAGAAAAGGAGTTTTAAAGTTAGAGATAGAAAACCATGAAACTTACAGTAAAAAAATTGATAAGAATAATTTATACCTTAAAGAACAAAATAATTTAGTTTTTGATATTAAATTACAAGAATCAAAATCACCTTTTAAACAAAAAGAGTTAGATACATTATCCTCAGAAGGATTATCTTTAACTAAACAAATTCAAGATAAAATAACGGAAGCAGGTAAATTAGATTTAGCTGATATTTGTTACGCTTGTAAGCAGCCAATAGATAATACTATAGCAATAACCATGAAAAAACAATTAGAACAATCTATTGATAATTTAGGAGCAGAGTTATATACTATTAATAATGAATATGAAACAAAACAAGATGTATGGGAAATTTATGAATCAGAAGTAAAGAAATATAATATTAATAAAAGAAAAATAGAAAGATTTGAACAATTATCTCAACTTATAGATAAAGACTTACCTGTGAATCATACCGATATAGTAGAAATTAGAAACGAATTAAGTAAAATTGACAATATATTATCAGAACAAACTTCTGCCAGAGATTCTGTATTACATTACAATGAACAAGTTAATACGCATAATACTAAAGCAGAGACACTAAGAGACCAAAAAAGAACATTTTTAGCTAGACAGCACCTACTAAATAATGATATAATTAATATTAAAGATCAAATAAGTAATTTAAGTATATTAAGAAAAGCTTTTAGTACATCTGGTATAGTAGCTTTTAAATTAGAAAATCTAACTAAAGAACTAGAAGATACTATTAACAGTTATTTAGCAGAACTTTCTGATGGTCAATTCCAAGTAATTTTTAGACTAACAGGAGAAAAGTTAAATATCATAGTTCGAAATCATGGAATAGAAACCCCAATTGAAACGGTATCCGGCGGTGAATTTAGCAGAATACAAACCGCCGTGCTTTTAGCTGTTAGAAATCTCTTATCTAAGATAGGAGGAAATACTGTTAATTTAATGTTTTTAGATGAAATTAGCGGAGTATTAGATGATGCTGGAAAAGAAAAACTAATTGATGTTCTTCGTAAAGAACATAACTTAAATGTATTTTTAATATCACATGACTTTGAGCACCCACTTATAGATAAAATAGAGATTAAAAAAGAAAATAATATATCAAGGATTATATAATGGAATATAAAGAATTTCTAACTGAACGAACTAAAGATTTAACACAACTTAGTAGAATAGATAGAAGAACTCATGAACTTATAAGACAAAGAGCTGGCCGAATAAGTAATAATAACGTTAGAGCAACTACTAATATTAATACTATTTCTGAAACTATACATAACCTAAAACAAGATAGAGCTGAAAGAATAAATTTAGTTAAAGCGCCCTCTGCGTGGGTTAAGTATTGGGAAAACTTTTGGAAAGTTATATGGGTAGACGCTAAATAAAAGGAGAAAATAATGGACGATGATATCAAAAAAGAAAGAGCATTAGCTTTTGCACTTCAGTTTCACGCTAAGAAAGAAACATCTGATGATATGGTTATAGCAACAGCAAAGAAATTCTATAACTCGCTTCAAAAAATGAATGAAAGTAATTAATCTATTCGCAGGTCCAGGTGCTGGTAAAAGTACGACAGCAGCTGGGCTTTTTCATTTGATGAAGTTAGAAGAATATAAAGTAGAACTTGTTACTGAGTATGCTAAAGATATAACATATGAAAATAGACAAAATTTATTAGCAGATCAATTGTATATTACTGCTAAACAAAATAGAAGAGTAAGAAGATTAGAAGATCATGATATTGATTGGGCAATTACAGACTCTCCGCTTATTTTAGGTAGAGTATACTCTGCTTATTATAATTATAAATTTCATAGTATGTATGATTCTTTAGTTAAAAGTCTTTATGCTACTTACCATAATATAAACTTTTTTATAGATAGAGTAAAACCTTATGTAACGCATGGAAGAAATGAAACAGAAAATCAAGCAAAAGAATTAGATCAATTAATAAAAAATATATTAGAAGAAGAAACATATATAGAAATTATCGGAGATAGAAATGCTCCACAAAAAATATTAAACATCTTGAGAGATGAACATAGCCTTTAACTGAGGTTTAAGGAGGAATGCGAGTGCTCGCACCTGGAAAAAATCCAATTAAATTTACTCTGAAAAAAGAGTTTAAAGATACATTAAAAAACATCCCCGTAGTATGGGGATTTGGTGGGCTTAGTGAGTTCACTTATTATAGAACATATGCCCGTAAAATGGGTAATGGTAAATTAGAAACTTGGGCAGATTGTGTAATTAGAGTTATTGAGGGTATGTTTAGTATAATGAAAACACATGCTTTAGTAACTCATATGCCGTGGAACGAAAGAAAAGCACATAAATTAGCGGAAGAAGCTGGAAATCGACTATTTGAATTTAAATGGACACCCCCAGGGCGCGGCCTATGGATGATGGGTACTGATTTTATATGGAGTAATGGTGGCGCTGCTTTAAATAACTGTGCTTTTATATCAACTGAAGATATAGATGTAGAAATGAGTAAGCCATTTACTTTTCTTATGGATATGTCTATGTTAGGAGTAGGAGTAGGTTTTGATACTAAAGGAGCAGGTAAAGCTTTTGTCCACAGACCAGAAGGGGAACCAGAATTAAATACTGTAGAAGATTCTAGAGAGGGTTGGGTAGAGCTATTAGCATGTCTTATTGATTCTTACCTAGAAGAAGGATCTTACCCTGTAACTCCTGATACCCATAAAGTTCGTGAGTATGGAGCACCAATTAAAGGATTTGGTGGAGTAGCTTCGGGGCCTGAGCCACTAGAACAGGGATTTCAAGGTATTAAAGATATATTAGAAAACCGAGTTGGAGAATATCTTACCTCAATTGATATTACTGATATTATGAATATTATTGGTAAAATTGTTGTTGCGGGTAATGTGCGTAGAACTGCTGAAATAGCTTTTGCGGAACATGATGACAAAGAGTTCATGGAAATGAAAAACTGGAAAAAGTTTGGAGTTGAAACAGGGGTTAAAGCTCCCCCCGAATTAGAAATTATTAATAGTAAAGAATATGACCTATATAATATAGACACAGATTCTAGAAAAGATATAGCCCTGAAATACGCTAAAGAACCTTGGGCCTATAAATTTGGTGGTTGGAGATGGGCAAGTAACAACTCTTTATTTGGAGAAGTTGGAATGGATTACTCTGACGCAGCTAAAAATATAGCTGTGAATGGAGAACCTGGTTTTGCTTGGTTAGATAATATGCGTAAATTTGGTCGTATGAAAGACGGTGAAAATAATAAAGATTATAGAGCAGCCGGTTGTAATCCTTGTGTTGAACAAACACTTGAATCATATGAACTATGTTGTTTAGTAGAAACCTACCCAGCTAAACACGATGATTATTGGGATTTTCAAAGAACTCTTAAATTCTCATACCTATATGCTAAGGTAGTAACATTAATGGCTACTCATTGGGAAGAATCCAACGGAATAATGACTCGTAACAGAAGAATTGGTTGTTCTCAGAGTGGAATTATTGAAGCTATTGAGAAGTTTGGTCGGAGAAAATATTTTGATCAATTTTGTGATAGAGCATATACTTATGTACAATATGTAGACCAAAAATATTCTGAATGGTTAGGTATCCCTAGAAGTATTAAAACTACAAGTGTAAAACCTTCTGGAACAGTATCCTTAGTAGCAGGTTCTTTACCCGGTATTCATTATGCAGAAGCAGATGCTTATTATCGTACTGTTAGAGTTGCAGCTATATCTCCTATAGTAGAATTATTAAGAAAAGCTAATTATCGTATAGAATCTGCTGTTACTGATCCTTATAAAACAGTAGTTATATATTTTCCTGTAGTACATAAAAAAGGTACTATACCTAAGGCAAGTGTAACTATTTGGGAACAATTTAAAAACGCAGCTGATATGCAAAATTATTGGAGTGACAATCAAGTATCAATTACAGTTACATTTGGCATACATGAAAAAAGAGATATTGCTAGATGTTTAGCTGCTTTTGATAATCAATTAAAAGGTATTTCTATGTTACCTTTACTTGATCATGGTTATGTGCAGGCACCTTATATTCCAACAGATAGAAAAGAAATTGAAGAATATAGTAGCACATTACTTCCATTAGACTTTACTAGTTTAGGAGAAGATGAAGAAGGAGCAAACGCAGAAGCTAATAAGTTCTGTGATTCAACCGGATGCGAGATTTAATGTGGTTTAAAGCTGAAGATCGGTTTTATATAAAAGATAAAGGATGGGTATATACCGGTGATAATCCCTATCGACATGTAATATATAAAAATAAAAACTGGTGTGAAAAATACTTTCTCAATAAAGATTGGATAATATCTCATCCAACTTTATCTAAAGAATATATATACACAGTATTAGGAGTAGAATCATATGCGACTATGCATATACGGCCTAAACAACCTATTGGACTTCTAATTAAAGAGAGACAAAAATGTGGCAGTTGACAGTAGGGTTAAAGGACGCACCTACGAGTATAAAGTAAGAGATATTTTTACAAAAACATTGGGATTTAAATTTGAAAGAACTCCAATGTCAGGAGCGTTATATTATGCTAAAGGGGATGTATTTTCTCCAGAAAGACCTGATTGGCCTTATATAATAGAGTGTAAACACTATAAAGAATTAAGTTTTAATAATTTACTTTCAGCAAAAAGTAATGATCTATGGTCGTTTTGGCAACAAAATTTAGATGCTATAGCTACCGCTAAAAAAGAATTACCAAATGCAGAATATAAGTCTGTAGTAGCTTTTAGATGGAATCGTTCAAAAAACTATGCTATGTGGGATAGTGAAATTGAATTAAAAAGTCAAATGAATGTCAAAGCTCATGGTTACAATGTAAAAATTGGACTTCTTGATGATTGGTTGGTTGAAATAAAGAAGGTTTTTTCTTGCTAATAACATTAAAATCTTGTAAAATAAATATAGAAAGTGAAAAATAATATAATGAGTGAAATGCAAAGCTGGAATGATTTAGCTGAATTAGATGGCTACGATCCAGAAGATAATTTACTGTTAATTGATGGTAATAATTTAGCGTATAGATGGTTAAATAGAAAAAATTATGATGATTACGGTGATGAATATATAACAACAGTAAAAAGTTTAGCTAAAAGTTATAAAGCGGAAAGAATTATTGTACTATATGATTTTGGTAAATCATATTTTAGAATGGATCTACATGATGAATATAAAGGTACAAGAAAAAAACCTAAAGAACCAGAAGAAATAGCTAAATATGAAGCCTTTTTTAATTGTCTTAATAGTTTAGTAGAAGATGATTTTCCTATAGAATTTTATAAAATGAGAGGTGTAGAAGCTGATGATTTAATTGCCTTCTTTACTTTAAATAATCAACATAGATATGACCATATTTGGATTGTATCAAGCGATAAGGATTTATATCAACTACTGAGCGACAAAGTTAGTATCTTTAATTTATATTCTAGACGAGAAGTTACTACTGATTCTTTATTAGAAGATAGAGGTATAACTCCTGATGAATTTCTTTTAGCTAAAATTATTGAAGGAGATACCAGTGATAATATAACTGGAATTGCAGGAATAGGAGAAAAAAGATCCTCTGCTCTTGCTAGAGAATATAAAGATCTTAAATCTTTAATGCTTGCTTTACCTATTAAAAAACAATCAAAATTTATTAAAAATTTAAATGAAGGTAAACAAATATTAATACTTAATGAACAACTTATTAACTTAACAAAATATAATGAAAAAGCTATTAAAGCCGGTAAGCATGGAGACGATTATTGGGAGACTTTAAATGAGTGCAGATAAAGATAAGCCTACAAGTTTCGAAGCATTTATAGGTACACAAACAGGTAGAATGTCTGCGGAAAAAATTAATCTTAGTAATGCTCCCCGTAAAAATAAAGAAATAGAAAAAGAATTTCTTAATAAGTTATCTATGTCTACAATAGTTCCAATAGATTTAGTAGTAAATATAGAAAAATCAGAATTAGCTAAACAACTTGAAGAAGAATTAGATATTTCTTGGAATTTAATTCAACATCATAATTATGATGCTGGATTTGATTTAAGAGCTTGTATACCTTATCAAATTGTATTAGGATATGGAAGATCAACTATAATTGCAACAGGATTACATTTTCATATGCAAAATCCTTATTGGGAAATACAAATTCGTCCAAGAAGTGGGTTAGCCGCTAAACATAATATAATGATTACCAACAGTCCTGGAACTATTGACCACGGCTACAGAGAAGAAGTAAAAATTATACTTTATAATGCAGGTAGAGAACAGTTTCAAGTTATGCCAGGAGATAGAATTGCTCAGGCTTGCTTTAGGCCAATATCCGTTGTAGAATTTAATTATGTAGATAAAATTGAAAAAACAGAAAGAGGAGGGTTCGGTTCTTCCGGAGTTAAATAATGCAATTAACCTCACAAGATTGTTTACATTTTAATAAAATATGTCAAGAAGCACAAGATGCTATTCTACTATATTCTTGTAAAGGTTTTCAACCAACAGGATCTTTATATAGTGATACTATATCAAGAATTGCTTTAATGGATCTTGAAGAAATAATAAATTCAATCTTAGAAAGAACTAAATGACACATAAATCAGTAGTAGTTAATGATTACCGTTATAAAGAAATATTAGATCATGGTTTTATAGGACTAGTTGACGCTATGCCTAGTGTTCCTTCAGAACAAGAGTATAAATTATTACCAACTTCTGGAAGAGGAGATGCTGCAATCATTCAAGCAGCTAGAGTTTCCTATGGAGAAGGAACAAAAACTGTTTCTACTGATCGTGGATTAATTAGATACTTAATGCGTCATAGACATAATACGCCTTTTGAAATGGTAGAATTTAAATTTCATTGTAAACTACCTATTTTTGTAGCCCGTCAATGGATTAGACATCGTACTGCTAACGTTAACGAATACTCTGCTCGTTATTCAGAAATGACTGATGAATTTTATATTCCAAACCGAGAAAATATTAAACCTCAATCTTCTAATAATAAACAAGGTAGAGAAGGAGAAATTACTGAACAGGATAAAACTGAAGTTATAGATTTTATTGAGGCTAATAATGAATATACCTATTATAACTATGATGTATTATTAGCTAGAGAACAATATGATAGAGGTGATTCTTTTCATCATAAAGATGATACAGATTTTCCAGGTATCTCTAGAGAATTAGCTAGAATGGTTCTTCCCCTTAATAACTATACTGAATGGTATTGGAAGATTGATCTTCATAATCTTTTACATTTTATTAGTCTTAGAGCAGATTCTCACGCTCAATGGGAGATTCAAGAGTATGCTAGGGCTATGATGGAATTAATTACTCCTTTAGTACCTCTTGTATTAGAAGCTTTTACAGATTATAAATTAGAAGGAATTTCTGTATCAAGAATAGAAAAAGAAATCATTAAATTAGCTCTTGAAGAAAGTCATAATCTTTATACTATAGAGTGGCTTAAAACAGTAGGACTTAAGGCTAGAGAAGCACAAGAATTTATAGATAAATTTGATATAAAAATAGAGGAATAGATTTTGATATATAATGTAATTAAATACAATTCTAAAACTAAAAAATTCTCTTTATGGAAAAGAGAGTGGTCATTTCAGGGTGATAAACCAGACTATACATTTTTATCTGATTTAAGTATGGAAACTGCTATTACTATGGCAAATTCAGGAGAAAGTACTGATTATAGTATGGATAAATTTATGAAAGAATTAGGAATAAAAAATAGGGAATTAGATATGCTTTTAAGACGAATTAAAGTTCTTGAGGACTTTAAAAAAAATTGGAAACGTTTACACATGAATGAGCATATGGGAAGACAAGATAACCCATAATAAAAAAGGCCGCTAATTAGCGGCCTTTAGTTTTTTTACGTTTCTTTCTTTTCTTTTTGCGTTTTTTTCGTTTTTTCTTGCCAGCCATAATTGACTGTAAAAAACCAGGAGCAATAGACACCTTACGGGGTCTTGTTTGGTCCCTTCTGCGGGTTAGCTACATCAGGTTGACTTGGAGGAGTAACACTAAGCGGGCTATTAGCACCGCTAATAGGGGTATCCGGCTTGTCCTTTACTCCAACCTGAGTCTGATCTAGATTTGCAGATGTTGCGTTATTAAATGCCATTAGACTAGTCCTCTCTTTTATAAATTTCGTTCCAACGTTGGATATCGTCTTCCGTAAGGGAATTCGATTCGTCTTTGATTCGACGTTTAAAATCTTTTTCAGACTCTAAACGCCATCTTTGTTTCCTGGATTCTAATATACCCTCTATTACTGCCTTTGGCGAAACAGATCCAAGTAACTTATTAAAACCACCAAATTCTCGTACAATTCTACCACCGAACCATGAAGTTATTATAGTAATTGCTATAACCCAAAACATAGATGGAGCAGCAGAATAAGAAATCATAATTTTATTAAATATTTCGGGAGCAACTGCTCCAATAAAAAATAAAGTAAATAATCCAAAACTAAAAAGTGGTCTTGGTAATCTATTTATACCATCTATAATTCGATCCCACCAATGTTTTTTTATATATAATCCAGTTTCTTTTCTAATTTCATCAGGGATAGAATCTAACATACGCTCGTATTCATCGGGATCAACAGACATTTCTTTTCCTGTTAATTCTTTCCACATTTTAGGTAATTTCCATCCTACTATTTTACGTGCAATAACACCCATTATATACCCATTTTTGCTAGTGTATTAAATCCAACTATACCATCTGCTATTAAGTTACTTTTTTCTTGAAATTCAATAACAGCCCAATGAGTATCAGGACCATATACTTCATCTTCTGCAATTCCTAAGTATTTCTGCACTTTTTTAATATCATCACCGACCATTGGTGGCTGTGTTAATCTTAATATTCTAATATTTACCTCTGAAACTAAAGAAGGTCTAGTTTTATAAAATTCATATGATTGAGCCATTTTTTCATCGTATTTATTTTTCTTATATCCAGGTCCATTATAGACTCTAGCAAAACTTGCCCAATCTTTACTGCGGAGTTCATCTTCTAAACTATTATGTTCAATAAATCCAACAAAAGAATCAAGATGTTTTCTTTCATTTTTAAACATATCTTCCACAAAATCTAATAAGTCTAACCATCCAACTATATTATGATTAGCGCCTAATACTTGAAACATGCCCCAACTAGTAGATTTTAAAGCAGCTCGTAGGTTTAAAGAAGAAGCTTGTTCAAGTCTACTATATTCCTGTGTTCCCCTATAATAATTACTAATCCAAGTTTTTGTTGCTAAATGAGGGTGACTCTTTACGTATTTATCTTTAGTTAATTTATTAAACCATCTTGACTCAAATAATATTTTAGGCTTATTATTAATTAAGAAGCCCCCACCTTTTCCTGCTTCTACAGACGCTACTGCTTTTATAGCTGCTACTTCACATTTTAAATATTTTGCTGCATCCATATAATCTAATTGAGATAATTGTTTATTCATTACTTATACTATATAATACTAAATATATTATAAAATGTCAATTTAATTTTTATAATTTTATTGGTTTTTTAAGTTCTAATTTAGGAAAATGTTGTTCTTTAGTAGCTTCCTGCATAGGACATTTTCCTTTAAAATACATTAATTCATTAGCATCTTTATCCTCTGATATTTGTTTTTTTCTATTATCAGAGTAAGCAGATACTTGTTTTGATATTAGTTCATCATTTTTTATAGACTGAATTACAGGGTTTAATTCTAAAACAGAATTAATTTGAATAGGAATTACTCTACATATAGGGTCATTCTTTTTTAAACTAACTTTTCCTGTTTTTAATATTTGCCAATTCATAGTAAAAGCATAAGAAAACCAGTCTGTTTCAACTATACCCGTAAGAGGATAAAAATTATCATAAATAGTATTAGGAGTCCCGGTTACTAATAATTGCCAATTAGGAGGAGTTCTAATTACATATCCAATATTAAAAGTCACTATTCCTTTATGAAAATTACTATCTACAAGAATATATCCTAAATCTTCTACTTTTATATGAATATCTTCTTTAGCGGCTCCTCCATTCCATTCTATTTCAATATTACAAGGTAATAAAAAATCCCAACCAAATCTATTAGCAGTATTTAAAGGTAAACATCTATATGGATTTTTAGATGGAAAATTTTCTACCCAGTTTCTTTTCATTACTCCAGGAACAATTTCTAAGCTACCATATGTAGAGTAAAAAGTTATATTATCTGAAATTTTTAGCCCCCATTATCATTACGCATATCATATTTAAGGAACCTTTTACTATAGGTTTTAATCTAATATATCTATAAGTAGGAAAAGCTATAAGAGATCCTTTAGTTAATGGTATACCTTTACTATATGGTCCCGCAAAAACTTCAAATTCTCCTCCTTCATATGATTGAGATTCGGATAAAGAAATTAATACCATTAACTTATTTCGTTTTTTACTAGTAGGAGTACAATTACTAAACCAATCCATATGAGATCCTACTTCAAAATTCCAAATATCTACTCGTCTAGCAATATTGGTAATTACACGAGGCGATAACCCTCTAAGTTCCATATGCCATCTTTTTTCTTGTATTCCTCTAATTTTGTCTAATATACCCCAATATAAAGTTTCTATCTCTATATGGCTTGGTTGATTAGAGTATATAAATTTAGAATCAATCATAAAATTAAATATATTATGATCTATATAAGAGGGAATTTCTACAGGTTCAGCATCTTCTTCAGATTTATTATATATTGTAACTTTATCAAAATGATAATGATTAATTATATTAGATAAAATGTCTATATTTTTATCAGATAAAAAATTATCAACTACAACTGTTTCTACTGCATCGTACCAAACATGCTCTTTAGATACTGATTTAGGTTCAGGAGGAATAAAAGTACCTTTACGAAACATCTCCTGTCCAATGTGCAAAAAGCATACAGCTTCTTCTAACTCCTTTAGTAATATGTGTTACTCTATGATGAAATTTAGAATCAAAAATAAATAAAGTTCCAGGAATCTTACTAGCTTGTACTCCGTTTATAAATTCTAAATTTCCCCCTTCATACTCACTAGGATCAGTTATTTGTAGTACAGAAGTAACTCTTCTAGTTCTATTATCGTCATCTTCGCCCCAGTCAGGATGCCAATTAAAAAACTCTCCTACTTCATATCTACCGGCTATATAACTTGACTCAGAATTTAAATCCTCTCTTTTAAAATCTAAATATTTACTTCCAAAATCTTTCATTAAAACTTGTTGTCGTTCTCTTATTAAAGATCCACCTGTTATTCTTCCTTGAGTACATTTTCTATGATCATCTAAATATACAGTTTTATTATTAATTACTACTCCTGCTCTTGTAAGTTTTGTTATTTTATGTAATTCCATAAGAAGGTCAATCTCATTTTGACTTAAAAATTTTTCTACAGTCACAATCTCTTCGGTAGCTGGTTCATCATTCATATTATATACCCTCTTTACTTTTAAAATCATCAAAAATACTTTGTAATGTATCAAAAAATAATTTTATTTCTTCGTCAGATAATGTTATAGGTAAACACCAAGTTAATTTAGTAGATTTTGGACCGCCACCTGCATATACAATTATACCTCGTTTCCATCCTTCTTCCTCAACTAATCTAACATTAAATTCTTTAATAGAAGTTAATCCTCCTAATACTCCATGAATTCTAATAGATTTAATATAATTACTTTTTAAATTTTCTGCTAATTCTTTATGAATACCTTTATCAAATCTTTTTTTAATAATAGGTAACTTAAGATCTAATATCCTATGATTTTCAATAAAAGCAGCCATACCTATTGGATGAGAAGAAAAAGTCATACCATGTAAAAGCCAATCAAATTTTTCTGTAATTTTTTTATTACACATAGTAGCTGCTAAAGGAAAATAACCATTAGCCATTCCTTTACCTATAGTTACTATATCTGCTTTAATATTCCATTTATGAGAAGCAAACATGTGACCAGTTTTAGCAAAGCCAGTTACTACTTCGTCTAAAATTATCAATATATTGTATTTATCGGCTAAGTATCTTAGATTTGTCCAAAAATATGAATTATAAGAATAAAGTCCAGAAGTAGATATTGCATCAATTATAATAGCAGCCATATTAAAGTTATCATATTTAAAATCATGTTCTATATATTCTAATGTTTCTTCAATATTAATTTTTTCATTATCAAAACTTGTATCTATTTTAGATCCAGGAAATATTATGTCTAAATTCATAAATTTGTTAATAGGCTGATCTGAGGTACTTCCTATTAATCCAGTAGTACCGTGATATGATTTAGACATATAACAGATTCCTTTTTTACTTTTTTCACCATTTAATTCCCAGTATTTAGTAGCAAATTTAATAGCAGATTCATTTGCTAAAGAGCCCGTAGGAGTATAAAATACTTCTGTATTATCAGGAAATTCTTGATTTAAAATCTCTGTTCCTTTATGTGCTATAGAGTTATAACTATGAAAAACAGTCGGATAATAAGGTAATTCATCCATCTGTGCCTTCATAGCATCTTTAATTGATTTTACCCCCTGACCTAAAATAGAAGTCCTACAACCAGACATAGTATCAAGATACTTATTTCCTTTAGTATCTATTAACCAATGATCTTTTTCATAGGTATGAATAGTTCTATACATAGAACTTGGACCATTAACTTTACAGAAATGAACTAATTCAGACATCTATCTCTCTTATCTTTGTAAATATTTTTCATAATCAAAATCAGGATTCATCCAAGCTACTGCCCAAAACTTTTCTTTACCAAGCATCATAGAACCGGAACCCTTAGAACAATTTAAAGTAAATACTCTTGTCCAACTGGGCCACATATTTGATAATTCTTTAATAGAAAAAACTCTATTCATATTACTATGCTTTCCTATAGAAAACCAATCTCCTACTTCTAAAGTACCCCAAATAGATTTTTGATATTTTAAATCTGAATGACTATATTCCATTTGTTTAGTATTACCCATGCTATCTATAATCATAGTATGAATAGTACTTATTTCTATATCTAAATACTTATCTCCTTCTGGAGAACACCATCCCTTAGCTGGAACCCAAATAGGATGTTCAGCAGATATATGAAAACTATCATTAACTAAGTAAATAGAACGACTACCTAATATTGCTGGTTCTATTCCTAATACCGAATTTGTTGTTGCAAACCCTCCTTGTATCTGATCTCCAACTTTAATTTGATCTAATCTCTTTGTAGAGTTATCTTCCATATGAACAATAGTATCTCCTAGAAAACAACTAACACTAAAGTCTGGAGGTGGAAAAGAGGGAGGAAAAGAAGGTGGAAAAGATGGAGGCGGAACTTTATGTGGTATAATAACCCTTCTTCTTGCCATCTTAATTTTCGATTCCAGCTTTATTTCTTCTTTCATTAATATCTCCTTGATTATTACTTTAGCATTTTTAAGACTAATTAACAAGTAAAATTTACTTTAATTTTTCTATTATCCTGTTCTTAAAGCTTCTATTGTAAACATTAAATCGTCATTATTTCCCTCAGTACTAGTATCTATAACAAATAGTACATCTGCTCTTGCTGATACAGTATCAAGCGCCGTAGCTGTATATGTATTTTCAGTAGTATTAAAAACAACAGCATCAATACCTGTTACTGCTACTCCATTAATAGTAATTGAACAAGTGCCCGATCCTGCTTGGGATATTACTGTTAATTCTACAATATCATAAGGATATTTAGCACCTAAATCTATATTATAAGAATCTACTACTGTACTTTCAATGTGTCCTGAAATAGCATCTATTAATAAAGCATCTGCAATTTTAGTAATAGTAACAGCCTTACCTACTATTTCAGCAGTAGTTATTGCAGCATTAGCAAAGTCATCTGTATCAATTGTATTATTTGATATTTTATCAGTAGTAACACTGCTAGCTTGAAGTTTGCCTGCAGTAATAGATATATTCTGTATCTTTAAAGAAGCATCAATATCATTATTAGCTATTCTATCGGTAGTTATTGTATCAAAAAGAATATTAGTATTAGAAATAGTATTAGCCGCAACTTTATCTCCCTGAATAGTTGCTACTACTATATCTATATTAGCAATAGCAGCGTTAGCTATTTTAGCACTAACAATACTACTATCTACCATTTTATTACCCGTAATACTATTAGTAAGAGGCAATCCTATATCTACAAAAGTATTAGCATTAGAATCTTTCATATATAGCCTAGCATTAGAAAGAGCAGTTGTAAATAATTCTCCAACTTCATAAGTAGTAATATCCATACTAGCTAAACTTTCTTCAAGAAAAGAACCTATACCATTTCTTGTCCAATTAGCTCCGTATAATGGATTGCCCTTATTAAAAGCTAAATCATTTATATAAATCCTACCTGATAATGAACTTCTATATATGATTCCATCAGGAGGATCTGTTTGATCCCCTTCAATACTAATATTTATAGCAGTAGGTTTTGCATCACTATAAAAATTTTGTAATACTGCTTTATGAGAATTATTATAATCAATTCTTGCTAAAGCAACAGATTTTGCAGAACTAGGAAGAGAAAAAGTATTTGTTTCTCCTATAGCCATTTAATTACCCTGTCCTTCTAGCTTTGATTGTAAACATTAAATCATCGCCAGAACTATTAGAAACTATACTAAATACTACATCTGCTCCTGTAGCTACAACATTTGCACCTGTAGATTCAAAGGTAGTTTTAACAGTATTAAACGCCGCAGAACTAATACCTGTTACAGCTACTGCATCAATAAGAAGTGAAAAGGTACCAGATCCTGATTGAGATTTTATAGTAATTTCTTCAATATTATATGGATATTTAGCATCTAAATCTATATTATAAGTATCAATCTCTAAATCATCTATATGCCCAGAAATTCCTTCTATTAATAAAGCATCTGCAATTTTATCTATTGTCACCGCATTATCTGCTATCTCAGCAGTAGTTATTGCAGTATTAGCAATGTCATCTGTACCTACTGTATTATTTAATATTTTGGCAGTAGTAACACTACTATCTTGAAGTTTACCTGTAGAAATAGACACATCCTTTATTTTTAAAGAAGCATCTATACTATTATTAGCTATTCTATCACTAGTTATAGTATCGAAGAGAATATTAGTATTAGAAATAGTATTAGCTGCAACTTTATCTCCCTGAATAGTTGATGCTATAAAATCTATATTAGCAATACTAGCATTTGCTATTTTAGCACTAGTAATAGCACTATCAATAACCATGACTTCTGTAATACTATTAGCAAGAGGTAATCCAACATCTACAATAGCCCCTGCATTTGTTGATTTCATATAAACTCTAGCATTAGAACCTACAGTAACAAATAATTCTCCTATTTCATAGGTATCAATATCCATACTTGCTAAAGTTTCTTCAACAAAAGGTCCTATACCATTTCTTGTCCAATTAGCTCCGTAAAGAGGATTACCTTTTTCAAAATTTGAATCTCTTATATATAATCTACCGGATAACGAACTTCTAAACAACATTCCATTAAGAGGAGTTGTTGCAATCCCTTCAACTGTAATATTTACAGAATCAGGTACTGCATCGCTATAAAAAGATTGCATAGCAGCTTTATGTGAATCATTATAGTCAATTCTAGATAAAGAAATAGATTTTCCTGAACTAGGAACTACAAAGGTATTTGTTTCTCCTATAGCCATATTTTAAACTCCTTCTGCTGTAAAATCTACGAACACAGCAGTATTTGCGGTTCCAGTTACAGTATCGAAAACAGCAATGTTTGCTCCTGTTGGAGACGATTCTACATAAGTTCCTGTTAATGATGTATTAGCTAATGGTATAATAGTTATTCTAGGGGTATTAGTAAATCCAGCAGAAGAATAATCAACAGCAGTAGGATGCGTATCAACATCAATTAAACTTTGAAAAGTTTTTTTACGTAACTCTAGTGTATATCTAAATTTATCTAAAGTATAATCTGTTGTATCTGGGGCCTGATTAGTAACAGTATATCGTAATTGAAAGTGCTGAAAAGTATCTTCTGAACCACTATATACTTTCCATCCTTCATTAACATCTCCACCTACAAAAGCAGCTACATTAACATTAGAATCAGCATCAAATAATGTTACCGAACTATTAGCTACTCTAATTTCTGTATTAGTAACAATTGTATCTGTTGCACCTAAGAAAGTAATTTGGCCACTTTCATCAATATATTGAGTTAAATCAACTAATTCATATGTTATAGAACTACTAACAAGATTAGGCCAATTATTGCTCCCTGTAGATTTTCCATCAGCAAAATAAGTATTTCCTAATGCTATTGCATTAGCATTTATAACACCTGCTATTAATGCAAAAGAATTAGCATTAGATACATCATCTGCTTCTTGTCCTGAGTTCCAAATAACAAAAATATTTCCATTTGCATCTCCACTTACAAGAGTTTTATTTTCTGCGCTATAGGAAACTGTAGCTGCATTTGCGTTATTAAATCCTAATAGTGTACCAATACCTGTAAAATCAGTATCTACTAATACATTAGCCTGAGATATAGTTTCAGTAACTCCTTGTATTATAGTTTCTCTAAACGCGTTCCAAGTAGTACTAACCGCTTGAGAACCTGTTATATCTGTAAATATTGTTCCAGTAACAGACTGTCCTACATCTCTAACTTGCGTTTGATAAAAAGCATCAGTATCTGCAAATAAATCTGTAGGACCTGCTAATACGCTCCATCCAGAGCTAGTACCATTAGCATTATCAACTAAAGAAGATATACTTGTACTTACTCCTCCAGTATTAGAATTAGCAAAACTAGGATAATTAAATTCTAAAGGATTGTCATTAATTATTCCTGCAATAAAATCTGTACCAGGATCATCTTCACTCCACGCTTTTAAAGTATTTATTAAAATTGGACGAACAACATTTAATGTAACCCCTTTAATATCTTCACTTAAATTACCGCTAGTATCTTTAGTTCTAAATAGAAATGTTTGTACTCCAAACTGATCAAGTTGTCGTATAAAGCTAGTAGCAGGAGTAGCAATTGTATCAATTTTATCGGATAAAGGCCAATTTGCTAATAAATCTGCAGTTGCTATTGAACCAACTTTTCTTCTAATTTCTACTTCATTCAGATCTAAATCAACAACGGTACCATCAAGATTAACAGGTATTTGCCAAATAAAGATAATATTAAAGTCACTTTGTGCTCCTCTTAAATTTATAATATTTTGTGGTGCTACAGTTTTACCTAAAATACTTATGGTTTTTTCTATCGATATACCACGAACATCAGATCCAGCTATTGGAGTAACTCTAACAGTAATACTATTAACTGAGCTAAGTCTTCCTCGATTAATATTACTAATAACAAATCTAATTTTTCCATCGGAATCAGCACCTGCAGCAGGTAATTGAACAGAAGTAAAAGTTTGTAAATCAATATCGTTACTAATTAACTTATAAGATACTTCATACGCTACTACTTCTTGATTTGTAATATGATCAAATTGAACAGTAATTCTAACGGCAATACCTTGATTAGTATCTTTATATAGACCTTCAGTAATTAATAAATTATTTATTCTGCTAATTCGGGTAGAAAATATTTTTACAGATTTAGTAGCAAAAGGACTTAATCTACCTGTAGAATTACGATTTCTAGCTCTAATAATATTAGTTCCTACAGGTACATCTTCTATTATTCTATCTTGACCAAGACTAATAGGTTTAAAATTTAAAGACGTATCTACATTATAAATCTTGTTATTAGCTAAACTAACTAATCCAGGAAAAGTAGATTCACTATAATCTACTGTAAAAGTATTATCTGTAGTATTTATATTTCCAATAGAACCAGCAATATCATCAGTAATATTAACTATAGTAGTACCACTGACATTAGCAGTAATAGCTTGTTCAAATCTAATTTTATAAATACAATTAGAAGTTAATTCTACATTATAATCAACAGCATCAGTACTATATGACGTATTAGTTATAGCATAGGTATTTTGAGCAAATAGACTGATATTATCTCCTGGTTCTATAACAGGAACTGTATAATAATCTACTTTAGTTCTAACTATTTTTTCAGTCCCATTTAATGCAGTAGTAATATTATGAGCGCCTGCCCAGTTAAATGATGCAGAAGTAATTTCTATTTCATCAATAAATACTTTAATAAAAATTTTATCACGAGGTATAACACCTACATTAGCTGTAAAGTTTTGAACCCCACCTCCGTCTACATTAAACTCTCTTTCTACATCAAACCTAGAACCAGCTACAAAAGCTATTCTATTAGTAAAAAATCTAGTATCAATAAGCTGTGAAATAGAAGCATAAAAAGGTGTAGTAGGAATAATATCAAATAAACTTACTCCTCCCGAAGAGCTATTTTCTATTTTAATTGTGGTAGTTGTATGTTCTACTATATTAGCAGAATATTGAGTAATTGTTTCTCCAAAACCAACAAATCCCGGTCCTCCACTGATATCGGTTTTTTCTTGAATAGGAATTGATATATAATCAAGACCTTTTAATCCCCCAAATCCTGCATCATTTGTATTTAATACTGTATTTTGAAAATTATCATCAAAAGTATTATCTAAAGATGTTGCTGTAAATTCTATATTACCAACACCTGTTCCTCCTACATCAACAAGAGAAAAGCTATTTACCAAAAAGGGAATAGATCCTATAATAGTAGTATAGCCATTTTTTCCTGTAATAGATACCGGAGATCCAGCAGTTAATACTGCAGTATTATCGACTTTAACAGTAATAGATGACATTTATACAATTCCTAATATTGTTTTGCTTAATAAGGGAGCAGAGTATTGAATTTCCGTCTGAATATTAATAGGATATCCAGTCCTATCTGTATTAATAAATACTTCTATATCATTTCTTATTGAACCACTTGTTTCTCTAACTAATTTTGGTTGCAAAGAAATAATAGGTGATGGAGGAGGAACCATTGGACTAAAAGTATCTTTATATCTAACAGGTGTATAACTAATAATAGTATCTGAATCTATATATACATTACCTACATACTCAGAAGCATTAATTTGAATTTGATCTTCTGGATTTCTAACTATTCCAGTAACTTTAAACCATTTGTCATTTAAAGGTCTATCATAATTACTAGGATCAATCTCTCCAAAAGTCCAAATATCTCTTTTAGTTGGAACATTATTACTACTAAATTGAATATCAGAAGCTGCAGAGCTAAAAGTTTTTGTTCGTGGATTAAATCTTTGTATAACTCTAAATTCTGCTACATCAATACCTGCTAAAGCATTACCTCCAGAAGAAGTACTGAATAAAGTATTTGATACTATATATAGATCAACTCTATCATTAGTTTGTTTAATAACTCGTAATGCTATAGGTAAAGTATTTCCAGTAATATCATTAGCAACAATAGCAGGACTAGTAAAATGTTCTATTACTACGTTAGAGTCTCCAATAGTAGAAGTAGACTGTATCTTACCTCCAAAACCCCAAGCAGTTCCAATTGATCTTTGTGAAACTGCTATTATATCTCCTATAGATAAAGTTATTGCTTCATTAGTAGTTGAAAATTGTATTTTTCTACGAATAAATTTAGAAGAAGCTAATAAATATTGAGCAAATCTAACTGCTTGACCTCTACGAGTTACACCTGTTAATTCTATTTGTGCTAAATTTTCAATTTGATTTTTTTCACGTAAAGCTTTTGGATCGTCTACTCTAACTACTTCTCTTCTATAGTGATTTGAAGGTTCTATATAAGAAACTTCTACACCCGTAATTATTTCTTGTTCAGAAATACCACTAATACTAAGACTTTCTTTTTCAATATTAGCTTCATTAAATAATGCTACTGGAATTTCATCTGGCATATCTATATTTATAGATATTTTTCCACCAGAATAAAACATGATACCTCTAAAAGTACCTGCTATAGTTACCATTAAATCAAATAATTGTAATCGAGTTCCAATACTAACATCAGTAATAAATCTTCGTTCTGAAATAGAAATACCACCATTAAGTCCTATTATTTTTTCTTTTAAAGCTGCAAATTGTCCTTGGGGTTTATATCTAAAAGTACCATCAGTAATTCCAGATACTCCTTGATATTTTCCTGTAGAAGGATCTATTGCATCACAGTATTGTGCTACTTTATAAAATTTAAATTTATCTATATTATCTTCTGGTATAGCCATACCATAGGTTTGATTAGTTAAAATATCATATAAAATCCAAATAGGATTTTGTGTCCAACTAATAACAAAATTACCATCCCATAAACCATCATATATATCAGGGTTGGAAGCTGTTAATAATGAGGATCCTGATTTTTGTAATCTGTATCCATTATTTTGATAAGAATTAGTATCTGAAGCACTTGGATCATCAACTACTTCTAACTCACGCCAATCTATTTCTCCACTTTCTAGTATAGGTTGATTATAATTATTTGGAACTTTACATAAAAGACCTTTAACCATTTGAGTAAAAGTAGGTATAGCTCCAACAAATTCTCCTTGTGCTTTAATAGAATATCCAATTATACCAGTAGTAGGATACGCAAATTCATCATTTTTAACCTCTGCCCAGGCACCTATAATAGTAGTATCTTGAATTTTAGCACTATCAGAATCATCAGATAATTTTTCTACTGTAAATTTATAACCATTTGAAGATTGATTACCTACTGGGATAGGAATAGTTAAATCAAATTTAAAAGGAACATTTGTTTTACCTGATATCTCTCTTTCAGCAGAGGCAATAGTTACTGTTCCAGTAACGTCAAAAACTGATACTTTAACTTTTGTAACAAAGCCAAATACATTTCCTTGATCATCTAATCGTTGTAATCCATTAATTGTAAAAAAGAAAATTAATGAGTCCCAGGCATTAGCACTTGTATTTTGTAAGTTTATAGCTGCTCTAGGGATTCCAGGTAAATTTCCTTTTTTTAACACTAGAGGACTAGCTAGTGTTTGAGGAGTAACAGCTTGTTCACCAAAAATTGGCATTACAGATTGCGTTAAAATTCCCGTCCTATTATCAGTAAAAAATATTTCTCCTTTAGCGGAACCATCTGTGGCAAAGTTAATTAAATCATCAATAGTAGATTCATTAACTTCAATATCTTGAAGTCCGTTTGGGTTAATTCTATATAAAGGTCCTTCTCCTAACGCTATTGTCATAAATACAATATCAGTAGAGAATAAAGTATTTGGGTCTTCTCTACCTGGAGCGGCAGAACCTCCTTTACTTCCTCCCTTATTATGAACTCTAATACCATTAGCTATATAAGTATGATCATTTTCAACAGTAAAATTATATACAGTAATATCTTTAGCTAAATAAAATTCTTTGTATTCAACAGGTAAAACGCCGTTTAACTCATCTATTAATGGCCAATCTAATCCAAATTCTTTTGCTTCATGAAAATTGTTTTGTTCTGTTAGTAACCAATGATTATCAGTAACAGTAATATCTCCGCCCCAGAAATCCATTCTAATCATTTGATAATTATCTTTATGAATAAAAGTTTGAGTTACTTTATTAGTATGTTTATTTCCTATAAAGTCATAACTTATTACCTCGTCACCAATTCTAATATCTTTAATATCTACATTTCCTTTAGGTGTAGATATACTAGTACCCGCAGGAAAACATCCTCCTTTTCCTCCAAGAATTACAGGAACTAATTTTTTATCTATTTCTAAATATGTTTTATGAAAAATAGGTATCTTGGACATTAACTGTATCATCTCTCCCATGTTCTACTGTATCAATAAATCCTGATATAAAATGACCAGAAACTCGAATCATTCCATAATTAAGTTGGACAGGTGTTCCAGTATCAATCGTATTTTGCAATCCCGCAAATAGATCATTATCTTTTCGTTGATTTTCATCCACGGTTTGGCCCGTATCATCTGGTCTACCCATTAGTAATTCAAGGATTCCTCCTAGTACAAGATTAATACCAATACCAAGTGCTGCATTAATTAATGCTCCTCCTAAAAGACTAGCACCAACAGCAGGTGCTAAAATAGGAAGTATTATTGCTATAGCGATTAAAACTACACCAAGTATAATATTTGTTGTAGAATCATCTCCGCTTCCCGCTATTCCAGGTAAAATCCATAAATCAGTAATTTCATTACTAATAGTATCTTTAATCATCCAACTATTTGGAACTAAATCTTTTTTATTATGACTCATAGTAATAAATTTTTCTTGATTATTACCATTTTCTATTAAGTGAATAACAGAACCTAATTTAGGAAATAAATGTATTAAAGCACCTTTTAAATTACTATAAGTTGCTACCTCAAGTTTATGAGATACTAATCCTGTGTATTTTTGAAGAGATTTATGAAAATGAATATTTATCATTAGTTAAAATAAGTCTCCTGAACATTAATTGTATCATCTTTGCCGTGCTCTACTGTATCAATAAATCCTGATATAAATTGTCCAGATATTCTTGTCAAACCATAAGTAAGAGCTACAGGAGTTCCTTGTCCTATCGTATTTTGTAAGCCTTCAAATAATTCATTTTGAGTTCTTGAAGCTTTATCTGGTGATTTAGTACTTAACGGTTTTGGAACTGGAGTTAATAATTGTACTATTAAACTTAAGGCAATAGTCGCAGCTATTGCAGCAATACTTGCAAAGGTAGCTGCAGTTGCTGCTGCTGCTAATCCTGCACTAACAGCTCCAACCCCTGCAGGAGCTGCTAGTGCAGGTACCGCAGCTAGAGAAGCTCCTCCTGTAAATACTGCCACAACAACTAAAATAATAATTAATACAATAATAAGAACAGAAGAATCTCCTCCACCACCAAATAATAAAGGACATAATACTATTTTATCTTTATAATGAGGTCTAAAGTATAATTCATCGTTAGTTAATATTCTACCATCCACTATAACAGTTAATTCTTCTACATATTTACGCTGTATAATAGAACAAAACATATTATGTAATTTAGGAAATAAATTATCACAAGATTGAAGTAAGTCCAAATAAGAAGTAACATTAAGAGTATGTTTTTTAACTCCTGTGTATTTTTGGATAGACTTATGAAAATGTATAGTTACTAACATAAATGATTTTCCTCAAAAGGTTCATATCTAAGCATTTCTAATGCATTATCATACCAGTAAATATAAAATATATTTGCAAATCCTACTATAAATTTATATTCATCAAAAATACTATGTTTTACATCATCTTCGCTAGGTAAAGGATTTTTTTCACCAGGATGACTATGAAATATACCCCAAGCATCCTCTTCATATTCTAGTAATTTAATAGGGTCTAATATAAAAGCATTCTTAGGAATAGGGCTAAGATTTTTACACTCTACATATTTAAAATCTAAAGTAATTATACCACATGCTTCAATAGGATAATCCTTTTGAGCATGAATTGACATTTTAGTTATTAATTCTTTATATATTACATTCCTATCCATGTTACTACCATTTCTGTTTGAGATTTATATATTTTTCCATAAGGTGCAGGCCACGACTTTTTATCTAACATTATATGTAAAAGTTTTGGATAACGTCCCCCAATTTCTATTACTATAGCACAATGATTTATACAATTAGTTGAACCTATTGTCATACAAACTATATCATATACCTCTAAAGATTCATTTTTATCTTTTCTTCTCCACCCCCATTGTTCTGAGGTAGCACGTGTAAAAGGATAATCAACAACTTTCATATACCAATCTTCATTTGTATCATCACAAAAATCGGCTGTTGTATATGGTATATCTATATTAAGTTGTTCTTTATAAATTAATCTCATAAGATTACCACAATCTATACCAGTAGAAATATCATCTCCAAGATGTAAGTACTTTAATCCGATATATTTATCATACCAATTTGACATGTCTATATATTCCCGATAATGTGTTTTTCAAATTTAATTTTTCACGATAGTTACTATCTAATACCGATATTCTACAAGGTATTTTTTCACTCATATGAATAAAATAATTTTGTCCTATATACATCCCAAAATGAAGTGGTATATTTCTTTTATTAGTAAATACTAAAATATCAAATTCTTTAGTTTCTTTAATGTTAATTTTAATCCAATTTTTTATTTCGTTTTGGAAATCTTCTTTACCATATTGTATAAACCATTTAGAAGTAACATTACTTGTTCCATTCTTTCTTCCTGCTCTAATCCAAGTATCCATAAAATCCATATCTAAATATTTTTTATATAGATGCTCAAGTAGAGTTAAACAATTTAAACCTTCCCATTCGTGTGTAAGATGTAAATATTCTTGATATTTTCCGAGCCCCTCCATATCCTTATTTTGGAACCGTACGCCCGGTCGAAGGAAAACCTCCAAAATGCCTTGAATTATTTCTAAGAGAACAAGCAGGTAAATCTTTAGCGCATACGTCTTTTGATATATCAGACACCGTAGCATTATTAATATTAAAAAATCCATTAGCTGTTAAACCCTGTTCATCGCTAGGTATAGCTCCTGTTCCGCTATCAGGATATTGACATCTTTCTCCTTTATATATAAAAGGACATACATTTTTTAAATATCTTCGTTTTGGTAATTCAAACTTAAAAAACTGAAGCCAACTAGTTAACCCAAATATAGCAAGATTTTCATCTAACCCTTTAAGTGCATCAATTTTAAAGTTATCTAATACAAAATTATCTTCGTCAGCCTCAGGATTAACAATAAATACTTTTTCTCCTACTTGTAAATTAGCAGCAAAAGCTTCATTATCTACGAATAAAAAATTACCTTGAATTGATACTAAATTAGAAGTTACACTAGTATTACTATTAGATGTTATTACATCTCCTTCTCTATAAGGAAAACTAGCTACCATCTCTATTGCATTACTAAATTTATCAGTAATAGTACTATATTCAGGCCAAACATCTAAAAAAGTAGCAAAAGTAGATTTTATTTCTACAACTCCACCTAATAAATCTCTACTATCTATTTTTAATTCACTCCAATGACCATTTACTGCTTCTGTACTTTCAATAGAAAAAGCTAAATTAATACTTCCTCGACTATCTACTATTGATTGGTCAAAAAGAGCATCTCCTGGCACTGTTCGAGGATCAATACCTGTTACTAATTCCCCATTAACTGTAGCTGTAATAGCATTAGCATTATTATTTCCAACTATAAAAGGGTTTTCAACTAATTGTGTTATTAGATTATCAAAGTTAGAAACAGATATAGTAACTTCATTAACCTTACCAGAAGAATCAAGTTGAATACCACTACTACTAACAGGATATGGCACATAAGATACTCCACCAAATGTAACATTATATTGAAGATCAGAAATTAAATCACCTCTAATTTCTGCAAATCTAAAAGGTAACCCTACAGGCCAGGAAAATCCAGCTCCTTCATTTGTAGGATTTCCATTTATATTAGGAGGATACCATTCTCCTGGATAAAATAAAGTATATAATCTAACTACTGGTTGTTGCTGAAAAGCATTTTTTTCTGCAATATAAGGACTAGGAGCAATTACTGTAATATCAGAATTAGCTGTTTCTATTTGAGTATCAAAAAATGTTGGTATATAAGGAACTACTTCAGTATCTCCTAAAGTACTTTGTATCATAGCATTACTTACTAAAGATTCTCCTGTTGCAAATTCATTTAATAAGTTACTTATTTTTACTTTAACAGTATTATCTTCATAATTAACATTTGCTATAATACCTTCAGTTAAAGTATTTAAACCATAAACTGCATTAGTAGCTACAAATGCCGAAGCATCATCAACTGTAAGAATAACATCGTAATTACGGGCTGTCATTTAATCATAAACCTCTTGTAATGAAATTTTAGCAGTATAAAATACATCATTTAAAGCTGTACCTTTGGCCGCGTTTATAGTAAATTTTATTGGACCTTCAAATCTAACAGTAGCTTGTCCAGATAGCTCTAATACATGTGTTAAATCAAAGAAAAACGCATCAAAAGATCCGAATCTATTTCGGTAAAAAATTTCTAAAGCTGATTTTTCTGTTCCAGATATATTAGTATAAGATAAATCCCATGATCTTTTAGCTCGACGACTTCTAAGTCTTCTTTTCTCATAGCCTGCAGTAGATGAAAATATAACAACATCAATCTTTTCTTCAGAAGCAAAACCTTTATCAGGTTTACGATCTGCTAAATCCCTACAACGATCATTTCCTAATCCTAATCTACCTGATATAAGTCTAATATCAACAGTATCTGCAGGTAATACTACTGGACTAGTAATATCTATTCCAACCCCATCTAAAGTAGAACTTGGAAATGTGTAGAAAGAATCAGGCTGCATAGCACCACTAATACTGACAATAATTTCATTTTTTCCAAAAGCCCGTAAAGCAGAAGGTAGCGACCAAGCTGTTCTAGCTCCGTCTGTAACATATGTATTACCATTAACTGAAACTGCATCTGCATTATTATAATGAACAGACGCAACTCCTAATTCGCTTTGAAATTTAACTAAATTAGCAGGAATAGTAACAGTTTTTAAAGTTAAATTAGAAGCATTAGGTGGAGATAAAAAGCTAACAGTATTAGAGTTAGGTAATGCATAAATAGAAGTATCTTGTAAAATTCCTTCATTAAAAGCTAATACTTCTCCTCTATGTTTAGCATCTGAGCCTAATGCAAAGTCTGTAGTTGAAGATCCCGTACTAGTATACGTTACAGATCCTACTACAGAAAAAGTATTAACGTCAAATATAACATCTGCAGGATATGAAGCTGTCATTTATTTAATTCCTCTAATACCTTGACGTACGGGTCCATTAGATTTTATATCTTTCAATATTATGTCGATGATCATTTTTTCAGGATCAAATTTAACTTTAGGTGCATCCTCTGTTTCTTGGGCTGTTCCATTATTAGTAATATTAACTTGAACATTACCAGGCGTACCACTAGATCCGCCACGATTAATATTTTGCAAAGCCGGTACTCCTATTTTACTAACTGCCTGCTTTCTAATAACAAATTCGCCTGGCTCTAATAAAGCACGTACATTATCTCTTAATGCTGTTCCTCCTGGGGCAAACTTACGAACAGAACCCCCACCAACAAAAGAAGTAGCTACAGCCCCAATTATACTAGTAATAGCACTACCTCCAGCACCGCCGCCAGCTCCCCCGAAAATACTGCTAAGTATATTACCTAAGTTACTTAGTAATCCAGAGAAAAATCCTTGTCCACCAAAAATAGAACTTAATCCATTCTCTAATGTACCTCCAGTACCAAATATACGATCAGAAAAATTACTAAAGCTAGTAGATAAACTTCCCCCAGGACCAAATTGATCCCCAGCAGATATAAACCCTCCTGCATCAAATCCAGAAGTAGCGCCTCCAGAACCAAAACCACCAAGTAAGTTTGCTAAAGAATTAGTAATACCACTACCTCCACCGGCAGCACTTTGAGCAGAAGAAAAGAGTCCTCCACCTACTGGTTCAACCCATAAAGCTTTAGGAGCAGTAGATCCATCTCTTTTAGTACCAATATTTATACCCAAAAGATCTGCAAAAAGTCCACCAAGATTTTCAGTTACTAAGTTTTGAATAGGCTGAACTATTAAAGTATCAGTTATAGTTTTAGTAATATTATCTACAAATACTCTAGCAATTTCTATAGCACCTTCTTTAAAGTCCAATTTACCATCATCTAAGAAAGAAGCTCTAATATTTTCAGCTGCTGTTGCTAGTGTATCATTGATTGCTTCTACAACACCAACTGCTGCTTTTAATAGTTGATTTCGTTCTAACTCAGCAATCTTTTTCAGGGTTTCTAAATTAAGACGACGTTGTCTAATTTCATCTGCTAATCTATCTTTTGTATTTTGTAACTCTTTATCTAATAATGTTAATTGATTTGTAAGACCTGTTACAGTTCCTTCAGATTGTATACCTAATAATTCTTTTCTTAAGCCAGCAGTCGCACCTGCATTTTTTACTAGGGTATTCGCAAGTGTATTAAGTTGATTTATAGTTAAACCTGTTTTAATTGCTAATAATTGTGCGCTTACTTCCATCTTTTTATTGCTTTCTATAAATTTTTTCTCAATTTTTGTAGAAATAATATCTATAACAATTTGTGCCTGTTTCTCCGGACTAAACTCTTTAAAACCTTCAATACTTTTAGCTAATTCAGGAAATGCTGTTGTTAATCCTCCTGTAGCAGTTTTGGCCCTACCTACTCTATCTGCTGCTAAAGCCAAAGTTAAATCAGCAATAAATCTTTCAAAAATAGCTGCTTGCCTAACTAGAAGATCACTACGTTGTAATAGTAATTTAGCTTCTAATCTTAACTGTGTTGCCTGTCCTTTAGCTCTAGACAACTCAATTTGTGCTTGTATATCCACCGTTTTTCTTCTAAGAATTACTTGTCGTTTTTCTGATTCTATTTGATCTCGAATAGATTTTTTACGGAGTTCTGTTTGTTTTGTAGCAAAAATAATTTCAAATCTAACACTTCTTTCAAACCTAGATAAATCCTGTTCGGATATAAATATTTCTAATCTTCCTCTTCTATCATCAGTAATTAATCCAGCAGCGGGTCCAGTTATAACTTGTTGAAGTAAGCCAGTTCTAGCAGTTTCTTCAATTTCTATTCTTTTTAACGCTAATTTTAATCTTTGGTTTTCTATTTCATTTAATTTTATAGTATCCTGAAGTTCTTTCTTTCTATTATTATTTCTAGCTTGTTCAATAGCTAGTAATAGTTGATTAATTTTTAAAGAAGTTTGTAAGTTACTTAATTCTATTGCAGATAAAACTCTTAAGCTTCTTTTATCAAGTTCATCATTTAACTTTTTAATTTCTTTTCTAGTAGTAATAAATAAACCAAGTAATATTTTACGTGCAGTTATACCTAATTGTAATAATTTAGGCTCTTCTTTTTCAAGACTAGTTCTTTCAGATACTCCTAATGCTATATCTCTATTTAATTTAACTACTTTAGCAGTACTAGCTAATGTTTCTTCCAAAATAATTAATTCATTAGTTTTTACTTCAAGCTGTGTAGAAGCTACTTTAAAAACATCATTAGTAAGTCCAAGTAAGTTACCTGCTGCAGAAATCTGAGAGCTAAAAACTCTTCTTAATTCTGTAACTTGTTGACTAATAGCAATTTGAGTTTGGCCCTCTGTTACTGTTCTATTTCTTGATACCCTTAATAGTGCTACCATAGTTCTTTCTTCTTCAGTAAGAAGTTTTAATCTTTCTTCTGTAACAAAATTTAATAAGTTATCTAAGGCCAAAATACCTCTTGATATTCCATCTGCAGATACAGCTCCCGCATTAAGTTCTTGTTGTAAATCATTTCCTTTTAATAAGGCACCTGCTAATTTAATTCTAATTAGATTTTCACTTTGAAGAGCTACATTGATCTCTTTTTGAAATTCTAATAGTGATTTAAGTTGTCCAAGCTGTCCTTCTGCAGCAGGAAGTCTAGCACTTATTTCCTGCCCTCCTTTAGTCTTAAATATAGAATCTCTAAATATCCCATTCTTTACTGCTTGATCCCTAAGTCTTTTAGACTCAGTTTCAGAAAAATTTGATAGATCTACAGTACTTTTAATAGCAAATTCTATACCCTTACCAAAATCTTTTCCTGCATCTCTTAATTTTAAGAATGCAACTAGTAATCCATCTACGTCCTCAGTTGTAGCAGTAAGTTTTCTACCTAATTCAGCAATAGGAACTCCTAATTCAGTGGAAATTGTTGCAAATTGTCCAGCTGCACCTGCAACTGCAATTTGATCTACTAATGCTTTTTCTAACGCTATTCCTACTTTGATACCAGCAGCAGTAGTAAAATTAAGATTTTTTCTAAGTTCTTTTAATGATATAGATAATCTTTCTGCTTCAGGTAAAGCAACAACAGGAACCTTAAATCTTCCTACACCTAGCCCTGTTCCTATACGTACTAATTCTAATCCTGTCTTTCTAATTCTATTAGCTTCTTCTTTTGAAAGTATTCTATTAACTGTTTTATTAGGATCTCCTAACTCTCTGATAATTTCTTGAAAATCTTTTAAATTTCTAGTAGTTTCTACATTAAATAATCCTGCAAAACTTTTTAAAATTGGAAATTCTTTAGGAATATCTTTAAATACTTCTCCAAGTCTAAACCCTACTATTCCTTCGGCAAGACCTCTCATACCTTCTTTAGCTTCAGCAGCTGCAGCTGTAAATCCAAAAAAACCTTTTACTGCATTACTTATATCTTTTGTTAAATTACCAAATTCTCTGGATAAATCAAGAGCACTAATTATTGCATTAAAAGCTATTACTGCAAATCCAAGAGCAAGTGCCCATGTAGTTATAAAACCAATAGCTCTAGATACTCTAGCTGTTGCTCTATTAATTGATGTAGCAAACTTTATAGCTTTTTTCTCACTTGCTAGTAATTTTTGATCAACATTTTTTAATGCAGCACCAATACTTTTTTGCGATTTTACAAATTCTTTAGCTGCTTTAGTTTGAGTTTCAGCTCTTTTATCTAATTTATCTGCTTCTGCTAATTGTACTTTTGAAACTTTGTTCTTAGCTCTTAATGCTTCTGCCTGTTCTTTAAGAGCAGAAGCTGCTTTATTTGCTGAAGTTGCTTGGACTCCTAAATTATCAGCTAATTGTTGTGCCTGAGCCCCTGATAATTTTTGTGCTTCAGCAAGACCAATTAATTCTTTAGTTTGAACAGCAATAGCTCCTCCCTTAATTACTGCTTTATTTAATCCTTTTACAGATTTTGTAAATGCAGTTACTGCTTTTTGTCCTTGAGCAGTATTCTTTAAAAATTCTTTCATATTAGCGTTAGCTTCTTTTAATTTTTTCTCGCCAAAATTAGCAAGAGCTCCAGAGGCTAACCCAAGAGCCTTACCAAAAATAGTAAGAGCTAAGCCAACGGATAGGGCAATAATATTAAGGGTGTTTCCACCAATAAATTCTACAATAGGCTTAATAACATTAGCGACAAAAACACCTACTTCTCTAGCAGTATCTAATACAGCAGCAGATAGTTGTTGCAAAGCTTCAGCAGCGGTCGAAGAAGAAGTATCAATAGTTGAAAACTTACGTTGACCTTCTTCAATAGTAGCATTTACAAATGCTTGTCTTCTTTCAAAGTTAGTTAATTGAGTAGAAGCTTTACCTATTTGAGCTGCATATCTTTCAACAGCAGGCTCAATTCTAACGAAAATACCTAACTCATCTAATAGTTCAGGTTCTAATTTAGCAGTACCTCTAACTAATCTATTAAAAGCATCAGTTAAACTTCTTCCTAAAGCTTTACTTGCTCTTAAAGATACCTCACTAAGTTCTCTAATTTGTTTTGTATTAAATCCAGCACTTAATGCAATGTTAACATTCTCAGATGCTTCTACAAGTGTTAACATATCTTTAGTAATATTTTGAACAGATTTAAGAATTATATCACCACTTTCACCAATAGCAGCGCCCAGAGCTCTAGTACCTTGAATAGTTTGTTCCGCAACCGCCGCTCTATTTAACGCAGAAAATGCTTGCTGTAAAGCAAAGATTGTTGCGGCTGCACCTGCATACGCAGCAACAAGTCCACCCAAGCCTTGAGCTTGAGCGCCAAATTCACGACCAGCAGCTTTAGCTCCACCTGCTAAGTTAGTCTGTGCTCTACCAACTCTTTGTGTGGATTTAATAGTTTTCTCGTGACCTTCTGCTCTAAATTTTACAGTTGCGGTGGTAGTTTCTCCTGCCATTATCGCTTTCTAGTTCCCTGTAAACTACGCTGATTAGCATAGTGTTTAGATGCTTCTGATATACATACTAATACATATTCAAAAGTATCTCTATGATGTTCCATTTCGAATATATTCATAATATCTAATAACCCACTAAAAGATTTTCCTATCCAAGTACCGTCCATTCCTGCATATAAATCTGGTAAAATATTAAATAAATATACAGCTTGTTGAACTTCCATAGGTAATTCTCCTAACTCCATAGGCATTTCATCTGGATTTGGTTCAGTTCCTAACTGTTCCATTAATTGAAGATATTGTTCCCTAGTAAGGCCCCCTTCAGCAAAGTAATTTTGTTGAAGGAAAGTTATTAGTTTTTTATGTTTTCTTCTTTTACTTCTGATCTAAAAGTTTCTAAATCACTAATAGTATCAGTAATAAATTGATCAAATGGAACACTATTTTTTAATAGATCTAACGCCTCTTCTTCTGAATAAGGTACTTCATCTTGTACCTCTGCATTAGTTAAATCAACGGGAAGAAGTACTTCTAAATGTTTAATTTTAAGACCTCTCCAACCTTTAATAACTTTTTTAGAATATTCTTCTAAGAATTTATCATCATCTAAAGACTCTTCTCTTCGTCTTGAAACTTTACTAAATTGAACTTTAGTAGCCCTAGAACTAATTTTAGTTAATTCCTCTCTTCCTACATAAGCCAATTGAATAAAAAATCCATCAATCTCTGGATATTCTACTTCAACTGTTCTATCTGTTGCATGAAGTGTATTAATTATAGACATATTTGTCTCCCTCTTAAAAATAAAAATAAAGGGTATTCGCCATGTTTTCGACGCAACAGCCAGTGAGGGGGAGCTGTACTGTTTTGTCTTGGCGAATACCCATATTAAATTGTTTAAATTTCCCCTCAGTTGTTAATTATGCTCTTTTAGTGAATATTACTACCTCTCCACCATTACCACATGACGTTGCGGGTTCTTGTGCTTGTATCTCACCAGTAATAGTAATAATATCGTCAATATTATGAACTGGGAAACTAAATTGAACAGCATCCATAAAGAATGCGGTATATGGAGCAGTAGCACCGCCCACAATAATATTAGCATTAGCAGCAGTACTGTGAGAAGTTCTAGTATCATTAGAAATATCTCTTAAAAACTGTGCAGAGTCTGCAGTATCATGTCTTAGATACGCAGTAATACTACTAGTAATACCCCGAGCACCTGTAAAGTTACCAATTGGTGTATTAAGTGTTGCTAATTCTTCTGGGGTTAAAAATGTAATATCATTAGTCCATCCGAAAGATAAAGCAGTTACTGGAAATACGTAATTAGTGTTACCACCACCTTCTGGAGTAAAGTTAATATCAATAGTTGATAAACGATTTTTAATAAATTCTGAAGTAGTAGTTACACTTGCTACATTATATGAAGCCCAAGGATGAAAAGATGAAGCTGTCGACTGTGCAGTAGCAACACTATTAGCTGTTACAGTAGATCCATCATTTAAAATACCACCGAATGTTGAAACTGCATTATTTCTTGGTGCACCTGTTAACTCTATTAAATCGGTACCAAAACCTGACCAAGTCGTAGTAGCAATAGAATCAATAGCAGCATCTACTACCGCTTCATTAACAGAAGCTTTATCAACTTGATATATAATGTTATCCATATGTACATATAGATTAAGTTCTTGTGCAGAACCAAAATTAGAACTATGTGCTGCTATATTAGCAGCTGTAGCTCTAGTTATTGAATCAAAAGTACCAGCATTCTGCCAAGCACTATTTTCCGATCCTGCAATTGCAGGAGGAGTACTAGACATTAATGCCTGCCATAAGAACCAATCAGCAATAGGTTTAACGTTACTAGAAGCAGAAACACTATCACCATCTTCTTTTTCGTTTTCTAATCCTGTAGGTCTAACATATACCTGAAAATTCCATTCAACAGGGTCAATGGAAGTATTAAATCTAGTAGTTGATCTATCGGGAGTAGTACCGCTTTCAAGTGCAGTAATATCCTGAGTAGCAGCTGACTGTGATACAGCATATCCTGCTAATACTTCAATTCTCCAAGTATTAGCGGGGGTCATAGCTACCACAGTAGCACCACCATTTAGATCAATTACAGATAGAAATATTTTTGTGTTACGCTGTAATTGTAGATTGCAGCTCATTCTATTTTGCTCCTTATCGCTCTAGCTGATAGAACACCGTTAAAAATACTTCGCCAATACCAAACGGTGCGATAACGCCATTGTCATTAGTAATTTCATCTATTGTTATATCTGTTATACCAATGTCAAGTTCGTTAGGTAGGCTATAAATAACGTGCTCAATATCCTGAGCTATATTTTCTAAATCTGTAGTAGGAGATCCAGATTTTACATAAACACGGACTACCACAGGTAATTCCGCTTCAACAAATTCATTTGTATTATAAATTCGAGTTTCTTCGGCTATTTGTATATAAGCAGAAGGAAAAGCATTAATTTCATCTATAAATTTAATACGTCTAAATACTTTATGTGAAATATTAGACTTATACTTATAATTCTTATTAAAATTAGAAAATTTTCCATCAATAAAATTTAATTTTTCCACTAAAAAATTAGCTATTTCTTTTCTTCTACCAAAAGCCATAATGTTCCATTTAATAAAGTATAACACATACTATATATTAGCGCAAGACTTAATTTTAAAATATATTAAACTCCTGCTGTTATAAAGTATTGCTTCCCAAATAATCTTTTTGCTAGAATCCTTATATTAGGTTCAAGTAACGTATCGTCAGGATTTCTAAGAGTTTCTCTGTGTTTAGCATAAATAGGATTATAAAAATAAGTTATTATTTCTTTTTTAAAATTTATAATAATATTAATACTATTAACAAATCTACCAGATCTAAAAGTTAATATAGTATCATTTAGAGGAGGACCTATTAATGGTCCATGAGGCATTTTTTTAGCTATTTGTTGCTGTAATATAGCAGTAAATTGTGCAGAAGAAATAAGTCTATCAGGTCTAACTCTTAATACTCTTCTATCATTAGGTAAATCCTGATTAACATTCATTAAAAAAGCTCTCGGTGCTTGTGCTATTAATGTTAATTCTATTTTTTTATCTAGTTGTGCTACCGCTAAATCTATTATACTTGAAGGACTTATTGTTTTTATTTGCTTTAATGTTAATTTAGTAGCTTTTTTACTTGTAATTGCTAAATTAGCAGATAATAACTTTTTAAGAAATTTCTTATCTAACTCTATCTGTAATTTTGCTTTTCCTGTTCGCTTATTAACAGTGATTCTGGGTTTTAGTATATTTACAGTTACAGCTATATCTTTTAGTAATAAAAAAGAAGCTGTTTTTTTTCCTGTTCTTACTACAAAAATAGTTTTTTCTAATCCTCTTCGTATATCTTGTAATAATCTTTTATCATCACCTATAAGCTTTCTAAGCCCTCTTTCATTTAAATTAGATAAAAACTTTATAGAATCTTTTTTAGCTTTTCTAATTGATACGCTATTATCCTTATTTAAAAAACCACTTGTATCCTTTAAATCGTCTGCAGTAAAGCCACCTGGACGAAATAAACTTAATCCTGCTCCTTGTAATTTTTGTGTATCTCTTGATAGTAAAAAAGGTTGTCGTTTATTATCTACAACTCTTAAATTTGTCCCTTCTTGCTGTGCTACCGTTTGAAGTAATTGAGATAAAGATCTATTAATTTTATCACTAGGTTTTAATTTAATTGTATCTGGAGGAGCTTTAGTTGCTCTACCTTTAGAAACCTTACCTAAAGACGCTATAGCATTTTTTTGTAATCTTTCTCTAGTTTTATTTTTTCTTTTTCTAGCTGCGTCTATAAGTTTATCCAAAGTAAAAGGTTTAATAATAATATCAACTCTAACAACCATTATATTACAAGTCTATATAAATCTAATATTCTTTTAATATGTGGAGGAAAACTATTAGAGGATAAAGAAAAATTTCTTTTAGACTCTCCTTGTAATGAAAAAGAAGATGTTGCTTGCTCATTCTTCCATACTAATTTAACAAAATCTAATGCCGCCATTTTTAAATCATCAGGAATAGTATCATAACCGCCGTTATAAGTTATTTTAACCCCACGAGCAAAGTTTTTAAACCTAGCGGGAGTCTGAATATCTAATGGTGGGTTACCAGATCCCTCTATAACATGCCTTGATATTTCACCAGTATCAGGGTACCAAAGATAATTAATAACAGCATCGGCATTAGCACCTACATTAGGACGTAATCCTGTTTCCGCATTAGGTCCTATTAAAGGAACATATTGAATACCATCATATTCTTCTACTGAAGCTACATTATTAACAGGAATTCTTGCTGCAAATACAGAAGTTCTTCCTCCATCATGTATTTCATTAGTTACAACCGCCGAAGCAAATTCTCTACCACAATAAGATTCTATTGCAGCACTTACGTAATTAGCTAAACTTCTTAATCTATTATCTTCATTATTATCCGGAATAGTTAAGAAATCTTTTATATCACCTAATGTTATTAATGCAGCCATTGTGAATTAGAAGGACCACTTTTTATCAGCTTTTTTTACTTCAACTTTTGGGTTAACTACGACTTTTACTTCAACTTTTGGTTTTACTTCAACTTTTTTACCTAAAGCATTCCATTCTTTCATAGCTTCTGCAGCTAAAGCAGGCCCATAACCATGTCTTCGTAACCACCTATCTGCATCTTCTGCAGTAAAATCTTTTATTACACTTAGATCAACATTTAATTGATTCCAACCTTTTGGTAATACATTTGTCATTTAATTTTCTCCCATGAAAAAAGG